>ERZ1066122.55-NODE-55-length-131981-cov-13.884253_pt1 | contig 131981 bp, 108 predicted proteins | sample MGYA00382769_ERZ1066122 | MGnify/ENA primary metagenome ERZ1066122 (study PRJEB33369, sample SAMEA5778352) | biofilm metagenome | biome: Industrial cooling water; feature: Water cooling tower basin; material: Biofilm | place: United Arab Emirates | collected...
GCCGAAAGGCTGGCGAGCCGAGTGAGGTCCTTGCCGGCGGATACATGTGTTACGCCGCACCGCACGCAGAAGCGGAACTTCCCAGGCAGGAACCACACCGGCGTGCCCTCACTCGTCACCACGCCATCCGTGGCAACCTGATAACGCTCCGCGGCGCGCTTCGCGTAGGACCGCTTGAGCCGAGGCCCCGACTTCATCGTCTCGAGCCAGCTCTCCGGGTAGTCCTCCAGCGCTCCGGTGAACTTGAGCGGCTCGGGATCATCCGGCCCGCTGATTGGCGTGAGGAACCCCAGCCGCTCGCGTTCAGCGTCTTCCCCGGCGTCCCCCGCCTCTTCTTCGTCATCGGACCGCGGCATGTCATCGATGTCTCGCGGCAGCACGAGTTTCTGCCCGGTGCCTTCCCGCAATCGGACGGGGTGATACTCCTGTCCGCAGTCCCGGCAGAAGTACGTGTGGTACAGACGTCGGGTCTCGTCGCCGGGGAGGAACTGCTGACCGTCGAGTACCACATACCGGCTCCCCGGCATGTCGAGTGTGGCGTAAGCCACCCCCGCCCCGCTCAGGAACTGATGGAGCTTGAACGCGAAGAGCGGCTCATCGCTGCCATTCGGCACCCCGCGATCGCACTCGGGCGTTGCTGCCATGAGGAGGAACTGTTGCAGCGCGTCGGTGCAGCTCGCCGACAAGCACCCGGAGTCGCGCGCCAGCTCACCCACTGCCTGACTGAGCGTGCGCGGGCGGGCGCGCACCCATTTGTTGCCCTCGACACGCTCGATCCCAAGCCGCGTTTCCACCCAGACAGCCAATGGATGGTTGCGCAGGCTCGCATTGGACAGGGATGACGAGAGCCCCGTGTGAATCACGGTGGGCAGCTGCGCGGCCACCGATTCCGCCGTCTCGGCAGGATTGGTGTTACGCACCAGCGTCTCGGTGACCACATGAAAGGGGTCGATGGCCGTGGCGAACAGGCGCGAGGCCACCGCAGCGACTTGCGCATTGCGATCTTCGCGGGACTCGCCGCTCGCCATCGTCGCGGAGGTACCGATGCACTGCATGCTGTCGCCACCGAGGCGCTCACGCACACGGCGCACCAGCATGGCTACATCAGCACCCTGACGGCCGCGGTACGTGTGCAGCTCGTCAAGCACGAGGAACTTCAGCCCTTCACAGTTGCGAATGACCGCACGATCGAGCTCCGCCTGACGGGTCATCAGGAGCTCGAGCATCATGAAATTGGTCAGCAGGATGTCGGGCGGATTATTGCGGATGCGCTGGCGCTCTTCGTCGGTCTCTTGGCCCGTGTAGCGTGCGAAGGTGACCGGGCCATCCTTCCCAATGAACTTGCTGAGCTCTTCGAGTTGGCTGTTCGCCAGCGCGTTCATCGGATATATGACAATGGCGCGCGTGCGGCGCGTGGGATCGGTGTCCTTGGCGCGCAGGACCGCGTCCACAATCGGGATGAAAAAGCACAGCGATTTACCCGAGCCCGTACCCGTGGTGACGACGTAGCTGTTGCCCTTCCGCGCCAGCTCGATGGCTTCGTGCTGGTGGTGGTGCAGATCAATATTGCGGAACAGCGCTGGGCACTTCGAATGCAGATGTCCACGGTCCGCCAGTTCGCGGATGTTTTGTCCAGGCTTGAACCTGGGGTTGATCTGGAGGAGCGGCTCGGGCCAGAATCGGCCCTGGTCGTACGCCTTTTCCACCTGCGTGCGGATGTCCGACGCACGAATGGTCGTGAAGGAGCGCGCAAACGAGGCGTACTGGTCGATCAGCGACTGGCGAAGGGCAAAGACGTCCATGAAATCAGCGCTGGAAGGAACGCAGGGCCGCAGTGGCCGGATCCGGGAGTGAGATACCCAGATCACCGGTGAACGCGAGCAACGCGTCCACATGCGACGCCCGCGGGCGCCACGGGCGGTCAAGCCGAGGAGCAATCACGGTGACTTCGTGAGAGTCCTCAAGGAGTTCGACACGGAACTTCTGCATGGCGTGCGTGCGGTGCTGGGGCGGCCGGTCCGCTGCCCGGCGCGCGACCGCGAGCACCAGGTCCGCTGGCATGCCGGTGAGCGCCCCAGCATCCGCCGCGTTCATGGGCAGTCGCTCGCGGCCAGTCGCCTTGCCGTCCCGGACGACCTCGATGAAGAGGTGGTTGATCCACTCCAGCAGGTACGCCGAGGTATTGCGGAGGGCCGGGGCGACGGTCAGCGTCCCAATGAAGAGGCCGAGGTCTCGTTTGAACGCCAGCAGGGCGAGCGCCGCCTCCGACGCCACCTTGGACGGGTGCGCGGTCAGGGCGTCGGCCACCTGCTGCAGGTGGCCCGCAGCGGCCTGCAAGGCCCCCCACACCTCCTGGTTCTCGGCGGTCGGCGCCGGCAGGATCACCCGGGGCTTCTCCAACCGATATCCCATGTCGGCCTGATCGGGAGAGGCGGCGAAAAGCGGGCGGGTCTCCAACGGCAGCCCGAGGTCACGCAGGTCGCTCTTGTCCCGCTCGAAGGTCTTGTCCACCGAGTCGGGGTTATCGGTCTCGAGAAAGGCGTACCCAAGGATGGCCTGCTGCATCTGGGCGCCGGGCATGACCTGGTGCGACAGGAGCAGCTGGTAGGCCAGCTCGAGCTGGCGGAGGGACTTGTTGAGGGCGCGGTCAAGAGGTGCAGTCATGTTGAACGATTGCATTGTACGTGCACGGAAGAACCCACCGCGCTGAACAAGTCGCCCCCCGATCCGAGGAGATCAGCGCCAAGATCGCGTTTCATTCGACTTGATGAACTCTTCGATGCCGGGTCAGGAGAGAATCTGTTGTAAGGGCGTTCAGCCATCGACCACCAATCTCCATGGCTTGTTCCACCACGACTCAAACTTCCTGCGATGCCGAAACGCATGAAAGCCCTGAGGTGCGCCGCGAACGGCAACTCATACGCCTTGAACGGGACTAGCGAGTGCCAAGTCGACATCAGAATCAAAGGTTTCCGGGTAAAGGCTGCAATTGAATGCCCTCACTCCAGTGCGGGTATGGGTGCAACTACCACCGGCTCGTCTTAAACATGATATAGCCGATCTCGCGACGCGGTAAATTGTCGGGCTCAGAAGCCCCGTTCTGGCTTCCCCTACAGTCGATGAACAAGCGGCCCCGTCGGCAGCAGTACTTGACCTGTATTGTCTACGCGTGAGTTTCCGGTAAACCTCCCGCGCTGGTCCGGCGGGGTGGTCTCGTCAAGATAACACCTGGCGCAGACAGTCATGCTGAAGTAGCGGCCGCAGAGATGGCTTGGGCCGACGCAGTGGGCGGCCTTGGGATGCGCGTGAGCGGGGGGGAGTGTCGTGGGCAGTCAGGTCACCTGGCGTTCAACGCCATGCACCGCGTGGAGGCACTGGCCGACGTGGTGCACGATGCGGACTGTTTGGTGGTGGCTACGCCCGACACGCCGGCCGCTGCGAGGTGGTGGACGAGGCGGCCATTCCCGAAGTGCTCAACGCAGGCTGGCTGCGCGGCGCGGCGCTGGATGTGTTCGTGGAGGAGCCACTGCCGGCGTCGTCGCCCGTATGGGGTGATTCGCGGGTGCTGGTGTCACCGCATATCTCGGGGCTGACGACCGCGGAGGGCGCGGCGGGGGCGTTTCTGGAGAATCTGGCGGCGATTGAGCGTGGGCAGGTGCCGACGTGGGCGGTGGACAGGGCGCGGGGCTACTGAGAGGAACAGCAAACAGCGATAGCCCCGGGGCCGGGAGCGATAGATCAGGAGCCGCCATGCGAGCTTCCCAAACACACGGACGTTTCAGCTCAATCACCTGGAGGGCGGTGGTGCTTGATCCCGAGTCACGCGATTCAGAAGGCAAGACAGGTTTGCATATTGCCGCTTCGGAGGGTGATGCCGAACGCTGCCGAGCCCTACTACTTCGAGGGGCCGATCCCAATGTGCGCAGTGGCGAGCACATCAAGGAGGACGACTTGTATCGGGACTGGTATTGGGCCCCAGGATACACCCCGCTTATGCTTGCCGCGAGAATGGGGCATGTCAACATTGTTCGGTTGCTGCTGGACTCAGGCGCGGACGCAAAGCTCGCAGACCAGTTTGACGGTACGGCACTTCATGCCGCGGTTGCCGGCGGAAACGCTGAAGTTGTTGGGTTGATTCTTGGGGCTGGAGCTGCCCCCAATCACTTTTGCTACCTTCGGCACTTCGAAGAAGGACTAGGCTGGTATTTCATCGGCACGGCACTCCACGTTGCCGCGCTGAACAACCATGCAAACATCGCCGCACTTCTGATCGAGGCTGGCGCTGACCATTCCGCTGCTTCGTTCGACATGAAAACGCCACTAATCTACGCCGCGGGTAGAGGGTTCACAGACGTGATTGATGTTTTGTGTACCCTTGGCGCCAACCCCAATGCTCGAGAGCACTCGTACGGTTACTCTGCGTTCTTGGACAGCGCACCTTTACACTACGCGGCGAGCAACTGTCATCTCGATGCGTGGAACGCTCTCGTGCGACATGGTGCGGAACCGCTGGCACGAGAGTCACACTCCGGCAAGACCGCACTTGAGATCGCGCAGGAGCGCGGAATGATAGACGTGCAAGGGTGACACCGCAGGGAATAGCTCGTCACATTGGGGGCTTGGAGAGGCTCGGCTCACCCCACATCACCCATCCACAATCCTGCCGCCCACTGCTCCACGGCCGCCGCACGTCCTGGCTCACAGAGCGCTGCCACCGGGGTGAGTCCGCCAAGCTGACGCTGAGGTGTCTGGAGCCACGCTGATATAGCACGCTGGTCATCATTGTAGATCTGCGCGAGCATCGCCAACACATTGCCAAATGGTGCGAGCGAAGACTGGAGGGCCTCGGCGTGCGGCGTCTTGTGCACCGTGCTGTATTTCGCGCCAAGAGACTGTGCGAGTGTCTTGAGGGGCACGCCAAGTGCCTTGGCGATCCTGGATGCGTCCCAACGTCCAGACTCAGCGTGACGAAGATGCACGGCGGGAAGTTCGAAAGCATCGGCCACATGTGCGGCTGACGAGGCATGTGGCGGAAGCTCTCCGACGAGTCGTAGCAGGTACGATTCCAGAATTGTGGAGAGACGAAGATCTTCTGGGCCAAGAAACGCGTCGACGCCCGCCGTGATGGCCGCGGCATGCGCCTGCTCATAGCGTTCACGACTCGTTGCTCCGGCGGTGAGGATCACGCGAGGCGCATAGCTCTGCGCGGATTCGCGAACCGACTGCAACCGCAGCATCGCGCTCTTGAAACGATGGGCGAGTCGGATGGAATCGCTGGTATCTACGTCAGATACCATGGCCTCCCAGTCCGCCACGACAATACCAACAGGTTCGCGCCCAGCACGCGCAACGGCGTCGTCCCAGCTCCCCGATTCAATCGGACGAAGCTGCAACTCCTCGACAGCCTGATTGACCACGTGGCGGGTCTTGCGATTGGGCTCGAGCACCAGAACGTCAGCCACGACACCTCGCTTGAAAATATACCAAGAATATACCCAATATCCACATACGATGCAACGCCCGATGAAACGGAGAGGGCGGAGGTCCCTCATGGCTGTATCGTAAAACAAACAAATACAACACGTTACAGCACACGACTGGGAGTATGATACACGTGAAGTATATACCTCACGTGTATCATACTTTCCGGACGGGCCCGGACTGCTTGAGGCGAGGTCCTGTTACTTCATCCGCGCCAAGTCCGCCTCGGCCGCGATGGACCCGAACGCACCCCACTGCCCGGCCTGCACGATGCGCTGCATGAGCGACTTGGCCTCGGCCTCCTGTCCATTGCCCAGCATGTAGGCGGCCACGCCGTACGCCGAGGACACGTCCTGCACCGACAGCTCGCCGGTGGTGTTGGCGGGCAGCACGGAGTCGATGGGCAGCAGGCCCTTGTACATCTGCACCAGCTTGTGGTAGTTGGTGTTCTCGATGATCTGCATGTTGGCCGAAATGCCATCGAGCGACTTGATGGCGTCTTCCACACGACCGGCGCGGCGCAGGCTGTGATACAGCCAGTGGGTCATGGACACGCGGCGATCGTCGTTGCTGGCCACATCCAGCTCGGCCTGCGCCACACGCGCTGCGTCGGCGTAGTTGCCCTTGAGGTAGTGCGCGAGCGCGAGGTGATAGCGCACGTTGCTCTGCAGGGTGCCAATGGGCTGGTTGAGCGCATTGGGCTGGCCGTCGGGCTCCATTTCATCGGGCTTGCCCGCGGTGAGCTGCTCGGCACGCTCGAAGTCGGCAATGGCCTTGTCGAACTCACGCACCGACAGGTAGCGATGCCCACGATGCCGCAGCAGCCAGGGGTTGTCGGGCGCGAGGGTGAGGCCGTGAGTGTACACGGCGATGGCCTCCTGCAAACGCCCCAGATAGCCCAGACGACGCCCGTACCAGATGAGCGAGTCGATGTTGGCCGGCGCGCGGGTGTAGGCCTGCTGCGCGGTGTCGAGCTGCGCCAGATAGCGCGTGCGCGCGGCGTCGGACAGCGGGAAGTTGCGCAGGGTGTCGCCCAACAGCGACACGCCCTGATACGGGGCCTCAGGCGGAATGAGCGCGGCCGGGGCATCGGCCGGGGCGCTGCAGGCAGCAGTGAGCGCGACAAGGCCGGCAATGGGCAGCAGGCGGGACCACGTGGTCATGGCTACGGGGGGGGCGAGTGGGGGGAGGGTGTGTGTCTCCCCCAATCTCCCGCGCAGTTCAGACTCCCGCCAGCGTCCGTATTGTTGTCCTTGGCGAACTCTCATTTGAATCACTGGCGACACTGACTGCAGTAGATTTCCTGCTGTAGCGCCATCGCCCCGCATGTGACCAACGGAGGGTAGTGTCAGTGTACATTCGGATAGCATCTGTTTCTAAAGAGGACCTGGCAACACACACGGCTGAGGTGCTGAGCACGGTGCAACGTTCCGCATTGTACGTGACGCAGGATGGCCGCCCTGTAGCAGGCATCGTAAGCCTCGACATTATGAGTGTCATCGAGGAAGTGCTCGAAGACGAGGCGCTGTCTGCAGTCACCAAGGACCGGATTGAAGCCGTCGAGAACGGCGAGGCGTTACTCGACGAGGAGGAGTTCCTGCTCCTCGCCAGTCGTATCCGTGCCGGACAGAAGTCGCCAGGCAGTCATGCCGCGCGCGATGTGGAGCGCGCGGCACGGACCCCACACTACTTCACAACACCTCCCCGCCCTGCCGCGCCAGAAAGCGCATGAGCGGCGTGTACACCTGCCGCGCATCGCTGAGGTCGCGATTTCCCATGACGGCCAGTGACCAGCTGCCGTCCTGCATGGCCCCGAACTCCACACCAATACCGCTGCGTCCACCACCACCGCCATGCCCCCAGGCGGACCGACCCTCGAAGCTGTTGAGTACCATGCCCATGCCATAGGCCGCGGGCTTGGCGAGCGGCTCGGCGGTCCACATGAGGGCGCGCAGGGAGTCGGACAGCAGACGCCCCCGCTGCATGGCGCGCGCAAACTTGAGCATGTCGTGCGCGGTGGCGTAGTAGCCGCCCAGTGACAGGCCCTGCGAGCCGATGAACCAGCGATTGTCGACCACGCTGCCCACCGCCAGCGGGTCGGTGTCTTCGCGCCGGGAGTAGCCGTCGGCGCGCTGCGCGACATCGAAGCGCGCCGCACAGTCGCACCAGCCCTGCATGTCGGCCACGCGCAGAATGTGATTGCTGATGCTCTGCTCGTAGGATTCGCCGGTGACCTGCTCGATGATGGCGCCGAGCACGAGGTAGCCCTCGTTGGCGTAGCGATAGCGTGTGCCGGGTTCAAAGAGCAGGTCGCGTGTCTTCAGTACCTGCAGCAGCTCGCCGTGTGACTTGTAGCGCTTCTTGACGTTGAAGGCGGGCAGTTCGAACAGACCGCCCAGGCCGGCGGTGTGCGTGAGCAGCTGGCGCACGGTGATGCGCGAGCCCACGTCGGGCCGCGGATAGGCGGGCAGAATGCGCTGTACGGTGTCGCTGAGCCGCAGCCGCCCCTCCTGCACCAGCTGCAGAATGCGCACGGCGGTGAGCATCTTGTTTGCCGAGCCCAGGTGATAGCGCGTATCGGCCTCGGCGGCGCGTTCGCTGCCAGTGGAGGCGCGCACGGCCTGCCCAATGCCCCGTGTGAACACAATGGAATCGCGATGGGCAATGGCCACGGTGCCCGACCAGAGATCATGCTGCGCCCACCAGTTGAGCCAGTGCTGCACCACGGGCAGCACGGAGTCGGCGGGCACAGGGCGCGCGGGCAGCTCGGGTGGCCGACCCACAGCGGCAAAGGGGTCGATGCGCACATCCCAGCCCTGCAGCTTGTTGTTCTCGAGGTAGAGCGGAATCCAGCGCTCGTGACCGCCGCGATGGGTTTGCACGAGCAGCCAGGGCTGCGCGCCGCGCTGCTCCACGCGTTGCACCGTGACACCGCCGGTGCTGCTCCGTGCGGAGGCCATGCGCCGTGCCAGGGATTCGGCCGACTCGAAAGTGTACGCGCTCCTGTCGAACCATTCGCGCACAAAGTCCTTGTCGGACATGGGCGCACGAGACCCAAGCTGCGCGGCAAAGGCCCGCACGACGTCGGGCGCCGAGACGCTGTCGGGTATGACAAACGCTGCGGGTGATGGCGCGGACGACTGGGCGCGTGCGGGCAGCGCGGCAAGCAGCGTGGCAAAGAGTGTGGCAAAAACTGTGGCGGCCGCCACGAGTGCCGTGCGCTGTGTGAGCGTACGGGCCGCCGCGCGAATTGGCGAATGTATGGGACGCATGGACCTGGGGTTCAAGGGAACGTATACCTTTGCAGGTATTCCCAAGACAGCACCAGTGCGCGGAAGGTTCAGTGCGTATTCAGCGTTTGTTCAGCGAACAGTCGCGAATGCTCAATCACAGGTCAGCGCCGCGATTCAAAGAACGCACGCAACAACGCGCCGCTCTCCTCGGCCAATACCCCGCCCCGCACTTCGGGGCGGTGATTGAGCCGCGGATGCCGCACGATGTCACCCACGCTGCCGCACATGCCGGCCTTGTCGTCCCAGGCGCCGAACACCAGACGCCCCACCCGTGAGAGCACGATGGCGCCGGCGCACATGGCGCAGGGCTCGAGCGTGACCACGAGCGTGCAATGACTCAGCACCTTGTCGCCGTGCTGCGCCGCCATGGCCCGCAATGCCAGTACCTCGGCATGGCTGGTGGCGTCACCGTCGCGCTGCATGCGGTTCTGGGCGCGCAGCAGCAACTCGCCGCTGGCCGTATCGATGATGACGGCGCCCACGGGCACTTCGCCGGCCGCAGCGGCAGCCTGGGCCTCGGCAAGGGCCAGCTGCATGGCGTGGAGCACGCCGGGAGCGAGTGGCGCGTCGTTCATGCGACGTACCGCAACTGGTGCGCAGCAGCCATCACGGCGCGGGTGTCCAGCCGTAGTGCCGCGCGAGGTACACTTGCAGCGCCTCGGCCAGTGCGGCGGCAAAGCGAGTGCGCGAGGCCTCGCTGTCCCTCACCCCATTCAGGTGTGCCTCGATCTGGATGGCGTCGAGTGTGCCGCCACTCAGCGAGCCGTGCCGCTGGGTGTTGTAGCCGCCTGTGAAGTAGGCCTGCCCGGCGAGCGGTGTGGGGTCTGCGGGTGAGGGCACGGAGGCGTAGCCCGCGGCCACGAGCAGGGCGCCCAGGCTGTTGCTGCCGCGCAGGATGGCGGCGCCGCGATCGGTGGCTACACGCGAATCGGTGGCAAGTCGTGCGACGCTGCTGCGCGTAAGTGCACCGGCGGCCTCGAGTGCGCTGTTGGTCAGACGCAGCTCGGCGTCGTCAATGAGATAACCCAGCTCGAGGCGCGGTACTTCGTGCGCGTGACCATGCAGGTCAATGACAAGGCCGCGGCCCTGCTGCGCGGTCACGCGGGCGCGCGCCGAGTCGAGGGCGGCGTGGAACCAGAGCCAGGTGGTGTCGAGCATGCGGTTGCTGCCCACAGCCTCTGCCCGTTCGCGATTGCCATCGAACTTGCGGCGATGCAGGCGATTGACGACCAGATGCGGCGCATGCCCGGTGCGCGCGGCAAAGGCCGCGGCGATGGCGCGTGCGAGATCCTGGGTGTTGAGATCGTTGACGGTGGTGCAGCCGCTGCAGCTGCGGTCGGTCAGGGTGGCGGGACTCTGTGTGCCACCGTGCGGCGCAATGAGCACCAGCGGGGCCGTGCCGGGTGTGTACTCCACATAGCCTGGCGCATCGGTGACCGTGACGCCGGCGCGCAGTGGCCCCACCGGCGCCGTGGGCATGGCCGGTGGTGGAGGAGGTGGTGGCGGCGGGGGCGGCGGCGCCACGGAGGCATCACTTCCGCCTCCGCAGGCCGCCACCACCAGCAACAACAGGAACGCAGGTGCTGCTGACCTCACCCGCGTTGCCTTACGGCGCGGTGCCCTGTGTGAAGACAAAGCTGTCCTGCCCTTCCACCACGTCGGCAACAATGTGGTCTCCGTCCTTGAAGCGCCCCTCCAGCACCGCGAGCGCCAGGGGGTTCTGGAGCAGGCGTTGCACGGCACGCTTGAGGGGCCGCGCCCCGAACACGGGGTCATAGCCCTCATCGGCGAGGGCCGTGCGCGCGGCATCACTCAGGCGCAGCGTCAACTTGCGATCGGCGAGCAGCTTGCGCAAATGGGCAAGCTGCAGGTCCACGATGTGATCGATCTCGCCGCGGCCGAGCGGGTGGAAGACCACCACGTCGTCGATGCGGTTGAGGAACTCGGGCTTGAAGACGCTGCGCAGCGCGGCCAGCACATCGCGCTCCACGGCGCTCCAGTCGCCCCCGCCCTGTCCGCGCTCGAGGATCATGTGGCTGCCCACGTTGGAGGTCATGATGACCACCGCGTTGCGGAAGTCCACCGTGCGACCCTGCGAGTCGGTGAGTCGGCCGTCGTCGAGCAGTTGCAGCAGGATGTTGAACACATCCGGATGCGCCTTTTCGATCTCGTCGAAGAGAATGACGCAGTAGGGCCGACGGCGTACGGCCTCGGTGAGCTGACCGCCCTCCTCGTATCCCACATAGCCCGGCGGTGCACCAATGAGCCGGGCCACGGCGTGCTTCTCCATGTACTCCGACATGTCGATGCGCACCATGGCGTGTTCGTCGTCGAAGAGGAATTCGGCGAGTGCCTTGGCGGTTTCGGTCTTGCCCACCCCGGTGGGGCCGAGGAAGATGAAGGAGCCGATGGGCCGGTTGGGGTCCTGCAGGCCCGCGCGCGAACGGCGCACGGCGTTGGACACGGCCTTCACGGCTTCCTGCTGTCCCACAACGCGCGTGCCGAGCACTTCCTCGAGGCGCGTGAGGCGCTCGCGCTCGGACTCGAGCATGCGCGTGACGGGGATGCCCGTCCAGCGCGCCACCACCTCGGCCACATCGTCCGCCGAAACAACTTCCTTGAGGAACTGCGGGCGGCCGGCGTTACTGGCCAGCTGGGACTCGGCCTGCTTCATGGCCTGCTCGAGCTGCGGCACCCGACCGTAGGTGATTTCGGCGGCCTTGTTGAGATCCCCGGCGCGTGTGGCCTGCTCGGCCTCGAAGCGGGCCTGCTCGATTTCCTGCTTGATGCGACCCACGGCGCCGAGGGTTTCCTTTTCCTGCTGCCACTGGGCGCGCATGCCGGCGGCCTGTTCCTTCTTGTCGGCCAGTTCGCGCTCGAGGGCCTGACGGCGCTCGAGTGAGGCAGGATCGGTTTCCTTCTGCAGCGCGGCCTTCTCGATTTCAAGCTGCACGATGCGGCGCTCGACCTCGTCGATTTCCTGCGGCACGGAATCGATCTCGATGCGCAGGCGCGACGCGGCCTCGTCGATGAGATCGATGGCCTTGTCGGGCAGGAAGCGGTCGCCGATGTAGCGATTGGACAGCGTGGCCGCGGCCACGACGGCGCCGTCGGTGATGCGCACGCCGTGATGGGCCTCGTAGCGTTCCTTGAGGCCACGCAGAATGGCGATGGTGCTTTCCACACTGGGCTCGCCGACAAACACGGGCTGGAAGCGCCGCTCGAGGGCGGCGTCCTTCTCCACGTGCAGGCGATACTCGTCGAGCGTGGTGGCCCCCACGACACGCAGCTCGCCGCGCGCGAGCATGGGCTTGAGCATGTTGCCCGCGTCCATGCTGCCCTCGGCCTTGCCGGCGCCCACAAGGGTGTGCAGCTCGTCGATGAAGACGATGTAGAGCCCTTCGGCCGAGGTGATTTCCTTGAGCACGGCCTTGAGTCGCTCTTCGAACTCGCCGCGGAACTTGGCGCCGGCAATTAGGGCACCGAGATCGAGCGAGACGAGCTTCTTGTTCTTGAGGCCCTCGGGCACGTCGCCGCTCACGATGCGCTGGGCGAGGCCTTCGGCAATGGCGGTCTTGCCCACGCCGGGTTCGCCGATGAGCACCGGATTGTTCTTGGTGCGGCGCGAGAGCACCTGGATGACACGACGGATTTCCTCGTCGCGTCCGATGACGGGATCGAGCTTGCCCTTGCGCGCGCTTTCGGTGAGATCGCGGGTGAACTTCTGGAGGGCCTGATACTGCTGCTCGGGCGACTGGTCGGTGACCTTGTGCGCACCACGCACCAGCTTGAGCGCATCGAGCAGGGCCTGGCGATGGGCGCCGGCACCGGTGAGCACACGCGTGCTGTCGGTGCCCTTGGCATCGGAGAGCGCGAGCAGCAGATGCTCGGTGGAGATGTATTCGTCTCCCAGGGTCTTGGCTTCGCGCTCGGCGCCGTCCACCACCTGGGTGAGCTCGCGGCTGAAGGTGGGCTGGGCGTCGGACTGCTTGGCATAGCGCGCGGCTTCCTGCTCGGCAGCCGCACGAATGGCGGTGACGTTGGCTCCCACGCGCTGCAGCACCGGGACGACGATGCCTTCGTCCTGCGCCAGCAGTGCGAGCAGCAGATGCAGATCGTAGACGAGTGGATTGCCGTTCTTGCGGGCAATGGCCACGGCGTCGTTGAGCGCCTCGGCGCTCTTCACGGTCAGGCGGTCGGGATTGATCATGCTGGCGAAAAGGGCAAGGGCGGTGCCGCGTGGCACCGGTCAGTTCAGCAGGGACTGAAGGCTCAGGCGTTGTGGGACAACCTACGGCCTGACAGGCCTGCAGTGTCAAGCATGGTGGTCGGCCGAAACGGCGGAATCGCAGCAGGTCATGGGAAAGGCAATGCACTGCGGCGCGCATTGGCGATGGAGACGGCGACAGCGAGGGGGAAAAACAAAGAAGCGCACCGGGTCCGCTCACCCGGTGCGCCATCTTTGTTTTTTCCTGCGGGTCTCGTGGTGCTCGCAGCAGGGCTGCTTACTTGGCCACGATCATCTTGCGCATCAGCGTGGGTACGCCATCCACCTCGAGCCGGTACAGATATACGCCCGAGGCAGCCTCCCGCCCGGTTGCTTGGATTTTACCATCCCAGAAGGCGACATACTCGCCACATGGGAGAGTGAGGTTTTCCAGCGGTTGACCACCGGCCACTCCGTTCGAACCACCCTGCAAGACGGGAATCGCGACCTGGTTGGACAAGATGTTGTAGATCTTGACCGAGACGCGGTACTGCTTGCTGGGGTTGGTGCAGTTGGGTGCATCACCCAACCCGAACGAAATGCGAGTCTCCGGATTGAACGGATTCGGATAGTTCTGTCCGAGGGTGTGTCCGTTCCGCCGCATCTTACCATCCTGCGACGTTTGTGCCTCCGTGACTCGTGGCATGAACACGCTGAGAGCGAGCACCAGACCCAGTGCTCCCCACAAACGTTTCATGTTCCTTCCTCGACTGACGAATCAGGTGCTGAGTCGAAGTCTCCGTTGAGGGTGAATTGCCACGTTGTATCGGGCCCGCGAATCGGGCCTGTTGTAAGGTTAGGACGCGCACCCCCGGGCGTCAAGCAACATTGCCGGGTTCGTTGTGAGGCGGAACCCGTTGATTTTGGCGAGTTTAGCCTGCAAGTCATTGCTGTTTTGCAACTTGGGACACTGGAGGTGAGACGGCACTTCAGGTGGCGGTGAAGGACTCCCAGGTGAGGTAGGCTTTGAGGGGGCGGGAGTCGGGGAGATGGGGAGAGATGAACTCGCGCAGGAGGCGCTGGTGGGCGCGGAGTTCGGGGCCAGAGAGGCCGAGGACGGGGTCGCCGTCGAGCCAGCGGGCAATGGCGGAGCGGGCGTCGGGAGGGAGGGACCGACCCTTCGGCAGGGACTTGGCGCATTCATCGCACACCACGCCACCCGACTGAGGAGAGAATTGGGATGTGAGATTGGGAGAGATGGGACGGTGGCAGTTGGCACAGTTGGCCAGCGTCGGGCGATAGCCGATATCAGAGATGAGAAGCCAGATGATGGAACAGCAAACTGCGATAGCCTTTTGGCCGGAAGCCTGGACCTCAGAAGCCATTGAGCCGGAGGCCTCAACAGCAGGAACTGCAGTTGGGGTCGGGGTTGGGGTCGGGGTCGCGGCCAGGGTGGTGAGACCGGCCGACAGATGGTCATACACCACGGGCGCCGCTTCCTCGTGCACCAGACGCAGCGTGACCTCGGCAATGGCGGCGGCGCCGTAGAACACGCCGAGGTCGGCGGCGAGTTGTGGGCGGGAGCGCTGCACATCGAAGCTGAGCAGCGTCTGCAGGTCGCGGCCGGGCTTCATCTGCAATTGGGCCTGGCCTTCGGCAAACAGGTCCAGCGCAGAACCAAAACGCTTGCGCGAGTTGCGCGCGCCGCGGGCAACCACCGACACGACACCGGCTTCGCGGGTCATGAGCCGATAGATGCGACTGGACTCGAGATAGTCGGCCACATGCAGCACGATGGCATCGGTGCTGAGCGTGTTCATGAGCTGCGCCGGGCGCTGTTCATGTGCCGTCCTGCCCTGCCCCGCTCCTGCCCAGATGCGAGTCACGGGCGCGGCCGCGCAGGGGCACGAGCGCGGGGGCACCAACGGCGGGATCACGGGTGACCACGAGCGGCCAGTCGTACACGGCCTCGAGGATTTCGCCGCGCATGACGTCGCTGGCGCTGCCGGCGGCGGCCACCTGGCCACGATTGAGCAGCACGATGTGATGCGCAAAGCGCGCGACGAGATTGAGCTGGTGACTCACCACGAGCACGGTACGGCCTTCGCCGGCAAGTTCGTCGGCCAGTTCAAACACCGCCATCTCGTGCGCCACATCGAGAAAGGTGGTGGGTTCGTCGAGCACCAGCACGGCGGTGTCCTGCGCCAGCGCCCGCGCAATACGCACGCGCTGCCACTCACCGCCCGACAGGCGATCGGTGCGTCGATCGCGCGCCTCGTACACACCGGCGCGCTGCATGGCCTGCCGCACCACTTCGCGGTCGTGCGGCGAGGGCGCACCGAAGGCACCGCGATGCGGATGGCGGCCAAGCATGACAAACTCCTCCACCGAGAGCGGCAGCAGGGGTTCCTCGCGCTGCGGGACCACGGCCACACGGCGCGCGAGTTCACGCGGCGCGAGCGCCAGCAGCGACTCGTCGCCCAACCGCACCGCGCCACGCACAAGCGGCGCCTGCCCGAGCAGCGCGCGCACGAGACTGCTCTTGCCGCTGCCATTGGGCCCCACCACGGCCGTGAAGCGCGACGCAGCCGCCGAGAAGCTGATGTCGAGCGCTGCCGGTCGGTCGCTGCCCCGGTAGTGCACGGTGACGTGCTGAAAGTGGAGTGCGCTCATGGCATGCTCACGAGGCACCACGTCGTAGCCGCGACAGAAAGAACGGCACACCCACCAGCGCCGTGAGCGCCCCCAGCGGCAGTTCCACCGGCGCACGCAGGGTGCGCGCCGCGAGATCGGCGGCCACCAGCAGCGCGGCGCCATACAGCGCCGCGAGGGCCATCATGGGGCGATGACGCCGCGCGCCAAGGAGACGGGCCAGATTGGGCACCACGAGGCCCACAAAGCCCACCAGGCCCGCTGCGGCCACGGTGGCCGCCGCCAACCACGAGGCCACGAGAAAGATCACGCGGCCCGCGCGCTCACTGTCCACGCCCAGCGCGCGCGCGGGCTCGTGACCGAGGGCAATGACATCGAGGTCGCGCGCCTTGTAGAGCAGCACGGCACCGAGCGCCGCCACCGCGAGCGCGGTGCGGGTCACCGTGCCCCAGTTGGCATCGGCCACGGAACCCATCATCCACCACACCGCGCCACGAATGCGCTCGGGCGGCGCGTCGGCCAGCGCCACCATGATGACGGCGTTGGCAAAGGCCCCCACAATCACGCCGGCCATGATGAGCAGCTTGGCATCACCGCGACCACCGGCCAGATGGGCAATGCCCGTAACCACCAGGGTGGCCACGGCGGCACCGACAAAGGCACTGCCCGTGATGAGCAGAGGGCTGCCTCCCACGCTCGGCCCGGCAAGGGCCATGGCCAGCACGGCACCCACCGCCGCCCCACCCGACACCCCGAGCAGATAGGGCTCGGCCAGCGGATTGTGCAACGTGCCCTGCAAGGCGCCGCCACTCATGGCGAGGCCGGCCCCCACGAGCGCGGCGAGAACCACACGCGGTGCGCGCAGGTCGCGCACGATGCTGGTGGTGGTGCCGTCGGCCGCGCCGCGCAGCGCGTCGAGCACATCAGAGAGTGGCAGGGGCACCGCACCAAAGGCCAGCCCCGCGAGCAACAGGAGCCCAAGCGCCGCCAGGCCACCCACCCAGGCGAGGGTGAGGCGTGAGGCGCGCGGGGGATCAGCGACCTGTGGACTGCGGAGCGGCGTGGCCATGCGCCTGCCCTACGGCAGCGAATCGGCCAGCGCGGGGTGCAGCGCGCGCGCGAGCGCCGACGCGGCCATGCCCAGCTGCACCGACGGGCGCAGCATGAGAGCCGGATCGATGAGGACAAACTGCCCACGCGCCACGGCGGGCACACTGCGCCAGACCGGTGAGGCCTGCAACTCGTCGGCGCGGGTGCGCGAGCTGACCACACGATCGGGCGCACGGCGCACGACTTCCTCGATGTTCACCTGCGGCGAGGGCGCGGGGAGATCGGCAAACACGTTGCGCGCGCCGGCAATCTCGAGGAGCTCGTGCAGATAGCTGCCCTGCCCGATGACCATGGGCGGTGTGGGCCACACGGGCCAGAGCACGGCCGGCCGCGAGGCATTGGGCACATTGCGCGCGACCCGCGCGCGCACGGTGTCGAGTGTGGCGGCCACCGAGTCGCTGAGCACACGCGCCGCTTCGCTCGCGCCGAGCGTGGTGCCGAGAATGCGCACGAGGCGGTGGAAGCCTTCGATGCGATCGCCGCGCAGCGCGAGCACGCGCACGCCCGCGCGGGCAAAGGCGTCGGCCGCAGGGCGGTTGTCTGCCGTGGCATAGAGCACCACCAGCGCCGGTCTGGCCGCGAGCACGGCCTCGACGTTGGGCTTGATGCCATTGCCCAGCGCAGGAAGACGCTTGGCCTCGGCGGGGAACTCGTCGTAGTCGGAGCGGCCGACGAGCTGCTGCTGCACACCCAGGGCAAACAACACCTCGGTGGCCGTGGGGTTGAGCGAGACCACCCGCGCGTTGGCCGCAACGGGCGTGACCGCGGCACCAAAGTCGTCGAGCGAATCGCCGGCAACCATTGCCGAGGCGGGCGACGTATGGCTTGCGCTGTCGCCAGCAGCACTGCCGTTTGCATCGCGGGCCGCCTTGCTTGCCGTGTCACTGCCGCAGGCGGTTGCGCCACCGGCCATGAGCACGAGGCCCAGGGCCAGTGCAAGATGTCTATTGGGTGCCCGCCACGCACGCATGAGCGCTACTTCCGCGCGGACTCGGTGGCCATGGCATCGGCCAGCGCGCGCTTGAGTTCCTCGCGGCGCTGCGTGTAGGCCTTCTGCACGGCTTCCGACGGGTTCTCCTGCCGCGCGAAGTTGGCATCGAGCGCGGCAATTTCCTGCGCGAGTCGTTCGGAGCTCACGTCATCATGGCGGGCAGCCTGTGCATTGGCGCTCTCGCGCAGGCGACGCGCCGCCGTACGCTGCGAGGAGCGCATGAGGGCCAGCATCATGAGAAAGCCCACGGCCACGAGCAGACCGGCAATGTAGAGATTGCGGCCCGGCGTCGCCGCCGAGGGCAGATCGATGATGATCTCCGCGTCGGGCTCCACATCCTGCGCGAGGAAGCGGCGGAAGTTGCGGCCCTCGAGGGACACCGGGTCCACCGCCGCAAAGCCCTTGCCCTTCACCGTACCACGCGGTTCTTCGAGCAGCACCTCGAACACCACGGCGCCGCCGTCTGCGCGCATGGCCAGCGGGAAGCTGCTGCCCGGCACCTTGTACGAAAACGCGACCTGCTTGACGCCCGGCGCCATGGGCGCGTACACCGACACCCGCCCGTTGGTGGCGGCAAAGGTCTCCGGCGAGAACTCCCCCTCGTTGGCGCGCACGTCGATGGCCGAGGCGGGAATGGCCACGCTCCAGGTGGGCTCGGGCGACGTGCTCATGCCGGCAATGCGGGTGAGCAGACTGTCGTTGGAGATCTCGAACACTTCAATGACCGTGCGCATCTGCGCCGAGTCGATCTGACTGACGATGAAGTGCCGGCCCTTGATGGACAGCGGGAAGGCGCGCGAGGTGGTGTCGAAGACGGTGATTTCGGCGTCTTCGCCCGTGACCGCGGGTGCCTTGAGTGGCTCCGTGAAATAGGCGATGCCGCCGTACGTGGTGGACGCGAAGTACACGGCGTCACTCGCGCCCCAGGGCGTGTAGCGCAGACGGTAGCGGCCCGCGGCATCGGTGCGCACCGAGTCCACCGGGCCGGCCGAGTCCTTGCCCACGCGGTGCAGCGTCACCCACTGCCCCACCGCCGGGCCCATGCCGGTGCTGTCTCCGCCCTGCTCCATGGGGCGTCGCACGCGGCCGTCGACGGAACGTGCCTGCGACGACTGCGCCTGTGACGACTGCGCCTGTGCGTCGAGTGTTTGCGCCGACAGCATGGTGGCGACAGCCAGTGCAAGACAGGCAACGGCAAGGCCGCGGAGGCGGGTGGTCATGCGTGCGTTGGGGAGGAGGAACGGGCGACGTCTCACGGCTTGAACTTGCCGAAGTCTTCGGGACGCAGATGCTCGAGATGGGCCTTGAGCTGCTCGGGCGAGAGCGCGTGGCCGTCTCCGGCGGGCGGCGGCGACGAGGGCGTGTCCTGATCCTCCTCGTCGTCGTAGTCGTGCAGCAGATCTTCCTGCACAAAGATGGGCGCAGCCATGCGCAGCGCGATGGCAATGCTGTCGGAGGGCCGCGCATCGATTTCCACGAGGCCGCGCGGACCATCCACCTGCATGACCGCGAAATAGGTGTTCTGCTGCACATGCGTGATGGATACGCGGCGCAGCACGCCACCCAGGCCGGCAATGAGGGACTTGCAGAGGTCGTGCGTGAGCGGACGCTCGCGCCTGACCTGATTGAGCTCGAGGACGATGGACTCGGCCTCCGGTCGTCCGATCCAGATGGGCAACTGGCGGCGTCCACCGCGTTCGCGGAGGATCACGACATACGAGTTCGTGGCGCTGTCGAGCCCCAGGCGGGCCACGAGAACTTCCACCATGCGCAGGCTCTCCCGGATCGCGGGGCACGGCGCGCGGCAGAGGCCGCGGCGCCGTGACACCCGGTGCCTACTCAGCGAATGGCCTTCTTGAGCGCGGCGACACGATCGGTGCGCTCCCAGGTGAACGTGGTGCGCGCCGAGCGCCCGCGTCCAATGGTTTCGGGCTTGCGGCCGAAGTGGCCGTAGGCGGCTGTGGCCTGATAGATCGGCTTGCGCAGATCGAGGGCTTTGCTGATGCCACGCGGCGTGAGGTCAAACACCTCGTTGACGGCGGCCTCGATGACCCGATCGGGCACGGCGCCGGTGCCGAAGGTCTGCACGTACACCGACACGGGCTCGGCCACACCAATGGCGTAGGCCACCTGCACCTCGCAGCGGCGCGCGAGCTTGGCGGCCACGATGTTCTTGGCCACCCAGCGCGCGGCGTAGCAGGCCGAGCGATCGACCTTGCTGGGATCCTTGCCGCTGAAGGCGCCGCCGCCGTGACGGCCCATGCCGCCGTAGGTGTCGACGATGATCTTGCGGCCGGTGAGACCGGCGTCGCCTTGCGGGCCACCAATCACGAAACGGCCCGTGGGATTGATGTGCGTCTTGATGCGACGGCCGATGAACTCTTCGGGAATGACGGCGTGGATGACGTCATCGAGCACGGCGCGACGCAGCTTGGTGTTGGACACCTTTTCGTCGTGCTGCGTGGAGATGACGACCGTGTCCACGGCCACCGGGCGGTTGTCTTCGTAGACCACCGTGACCTGGGCCTTGCCGTCGGGGCGCAGCCAGGGGTGCGTGCCATCCTTGCGCACGGCCGCCAGCTGGTGCGTGAGCGCATGCGCGAGCTGAATGGGCAGCGGCATGAGCTCCGGCGTTTCGTCGGTGGCGTAGCCGAACATCATGCCCTGATCGCCGGCGCCGCCCGTGTCCACACCCTGCGCGATGTCGGGCGACTGCGCGTCGATGGTGCTCATGACGGCGCAGGTCTTGGAGTCGAAGCCGAATTCCGCGTTGTTGTACCCGATGCCGTCGATGGTCTGCCGGACGATGTCGGGCAGGTGCACGTAGGCCGAGGTGGTGATTTCGCCGGCGATGACGGCGAGGCCGGTGGTGACCAGCGTTTCGCAGGCCACGCGGGCCGCCGCATCCTCGGTGAGGATGGCATCAAGGACCGCGTCGGAGATCTGATCCGCGATTTTGTCCGGGTGTCCTTCGGTGACGGACTCCGACGTAAACAGGTGCCGTTCAGCCACGCAGTGCTCGGGAAAAAGGGTACGGGACAACGGGTCGACTGGCGTAGACTAGTCCGGGTCCGACAGGGGGGCAACCCGGACGGCTACGCGAGGGACCCGCAGGCCCTCCCCTTCCCGAATGGGAGCGCTACGGACGGACGGTGAGGTCGAGGACGGGGCTGGCCATGACCAGGACCTCGTTGCCCAGGCCCAGCAGGAAGCCGCGCAACTGGTAGTGACCGGGCTGGACGTTCACACCGGCGGGTCCGCCAATTCGGAGCGTCATGGGAAGGACCACGGAGTCCCGAGCCGGAATGATGAGGCGTGTAGCCGGGCCGGTGGTTGGCTGTTGGCTGAAGCGCCACAGTTCTCCGCGTCCCTCCTGTTCAACCGACACATCAAACGGGATGGTGCCGACTTCAAAGAAGAGCGGCACACTGCCGGTGTTTCGCACGACAAGGCGGAGCGCGGTGGAGTCGCCGACGATGAGGGTCGTGGACTCGGCCTTGAGTTCTGCCGTGAGGGCGGACCTCACGGGATCCACTGGCGAGGAACAGGCCCCCGAGGCGAGGACTACGAGCGAAATCGACACCGCAATGGTGTTCCGCATCTTCAGACGCCCTCAAAAGGTGTTGTCTGGATGGATACTCGATTCTGATCCGCGTGGTTTCCGACCAATCCGCGTGATCGGCGACATAGTGGTGCTACCCGGACGGCTTCTCTCTGTGCCCTCTGGTCCTCCCGTTCTCTGGGTGAGCGGTTGACGATCTCGAAGATCCACCAAGTGCCGGTGACGCGGCCGGTTCGGCAACAGCTCACGCAGAGAACTGCTGGAGAACCGCAGAGAACGCGGAGGTGATGATCATTTGTTGATTGATGCTCATGTCTGATCCGTGCGGTTTCCGCCTCATCCGCGTGATCCGCGACAAGGTTGTTGGCTGGATTGGCCGCCGGTACGGCATCCGAGAGCCGGATCGGGTGCGGCCGCCAATTAGTTCAACAGCCCACGCAGAGAAACTGAGGGCGCAGCGTTCGCAGCGAACTGCTCGCGCAAAGCGGGGCAGCCCTCAGCTCCCCAGCTCCGCCCGCAGCCTGCGGCGCAACAGGGTCTCAGCCTCACGCGCGGTGCTGGTGGCCAGCGCCGCCTGCACGGCATCCGCCGCGGCCTCAGCGCGCACACCACGAATGACCCGCTTGACGTCGGCCACGGCACGAGGTGCGACGCTGAGCTGACGCAGCCCGAGCCCCAGCAGCGCAAACACCGCCAGCGGCTGCGAGGCCATTTCGCCACAGACGCAGACATCGAGGCCGTGCGCGGCGCCGGTGCGCTGCACCTGCTGCATCAGACGCAGCACGGCCGGATGAAAGGGCGTGAAGCGCGGCGCGAGGTTGGCGTTGCCACGGTCCACGGCCAGGGTGTACTGCACCAGGTCGTTGGAGCCAATGCTGAAGAAGTCCACGTCGCGCACCAGCGTGTCGCAGGACACGGCGGCAGCCGGTGTTTCCACCATCACTCCCAGCGGCACATCGGCGCGGAAGGGCACGCGGCGCTCGGACAGCTCCTCCACACATTCGCTCATGAGCTGCCGGGTCTCACGCACCTCGTCCACCGTGACCACCAGAGGCAGCATGATGCGCAGGTCGCCGTGCACGGCCGCGCGCATGAGGGCGCGCAACTGCACCTTGAACAACTCGCTTTCGTCCAGGCACATGCGGATGGCGCGCCAGCCCAGGAAGGGATTGGCCTCGTGCGGATAGCCGCCCACCGGCAGCTTGTCGCCGCCCACGTCGAAGGTGCGGATGATGACCGCTTCGCCGGCAAAGGCTTTCACCACGCGCGTGTAGGCGGCGTACTGCTCTTCCTCGTCGGGCATGGTGGCGCGGCCCACGACCAGGAACTCGGTGCGCATGAGTCCCACGCCGCGGGCGCCGCTGTCGGCGGCCAGCACGGCCTCATCGGGAATGTCCACGTTGGCGCGGATGACGAGGCGATGATCGTCGCGGGTGATGGCCTCGCTGTGGGCCAGCTCGCGCACGACATCGGCACGCCCCGCTTCATCCGCCACACGCTGCCGCGCCTCGGCCACTTCGTCGTCGGTGGGCGCAATGAGCAGCGTGCCCTCGGCACCGTCGAGAATGGCCACCTCACCGCCACGCAGCGCGGACAACGCCGAGCGCAGCCCCACGACGGCGGGCAGGCCCAGCGAGCGCGCGAGAATGGCCACGTGGGCCGTGGCCGTGCCGGCCTCGGTGGCAATGCCCGCGATGCAGTTGCGATCGAGCTGCATCGTGAGCGAGGGCGTGAGGTCGTGCGTGACAAGAATGGTGTTGCTGCCCGGCGGCACGTCGACCGGATCGTGGTCGGGCAGTTCGAGCAGCAGCGAGAGCACACGGATGTGCACGTCGGTGAGATCGCCCACCTTTTCTCGAAGCATGGGCGAACTGGAGCGCGCAAAATGCTGGCGCCACTCGCTCATGACGATGTCAAAGGCCTTTTCGGCGCCGAGGTTCTGGCGCACGAGGGCCACGGTGTGATTGCTCAGCTCTCCGTCGTCGAGAATGGAGAGCTGCACGTCGAAGATGGCCGCTTCGGTGGCGCCGGCCTGGGTCTCGGTACGGGCCCGCAATAAACGCAGGCGCGCGCGCGCCTTGTCGAGGGCCTGCTGATAGCGTGTGATCTCCGCGTCGATGTGGGCATCGTCAACCAGCCGATGCCGGACCTCGGGCACCTCCCAGCGCAGGAGATGCACGGGGCCCACCACAATTCCCGGCGAAGCGGGAATGCCGCGGAGCACCGAAAGCACTAACTCTCTCCGAAACGCGAGGCCACGAGCGCGGAGAGCGCGTCGAGGGCGTCATCGGCGTCGGGCCCCGAGGCCTTGAGCGTGATGGTGGCGCCGTATTCGGCGGCCAGCATCATGACGCCCATGATGGACTTGCCGTTCACCTCGAGGTCGTCGCGCGAGATGGTGATGTCGGCCTTGAAGCGCGACGCCGCCTTGACCATCTCGGCGGCGGGCCTGGCATGCAGGCCGTGTTTGTTCACGATTTGGACGGAGCGTTCAGCCATCAACGGACCACCGAGTAAAGGACAAAGGCCGCAAGCACCAGCAAGACGACGCGCCATCCTTCTGCGCGACCGTGCAAACGCACCAGCACCAGCGCGAACACCGGCGTAGCCACCGCCACCGCCAGTGGCACAGGCGTCAACGGCGGTTCACCGCCGATGGCCCGATGCACCGCCAGAGGCAGTGCCAGTCCGCCCAGCACGGCCGAGACGCGGCCAATGTAGCGCGGACCATGTTGCAGCACCGGGTGCCCCAGCGCCTGCGCCACCCGCAGACCGTGGTGCCATCCCGCCCGAAGCGCCCAGTCCCGCAGGCCGAGATGTCCGATGTTGTAGAGTATCAGGAAGGCCAGCAGCACTCCAAGCGGCGGCGCCCCCAATCCAAAAACCAGGATGGCCACCAGCGAGCAGGCCGGCAACCAGGCGGCCCAGACGAGGCGGTCGCCCACGCTGCCCAGGGGGCCGCAGAGGGCCGTGCGGAAGCGTTCGATGCGCTCGGGCGGGACCTGGTCGAGCTCGGCACGCGCGAGGGCCCCAACCGCCAGACCGGCCAGATAGGGATGGGCGTTGAAGTACACCGACTGCCGTGCCAGTGCCGCCTTGTAGGCCGGGCCGTCGATGCCGCCGGGCAGACGCCTCAGTGCGGGCTCCACGCAGAACCCCATGCCGTTGCCGACGAGGATTTCGTAATTCCACGAGCCCTGAATGGCGAGGCAGCGCAGCAGCATGGTGGCGCGCAGCGCAGCCGGCAGCGCGGGACTGTTCACCAGCTGACTGGTGAGCACGGCCGGATTGCCGGACGGCGTGCCGCCTGACTTGCCGGCGGGCATGGCAAGCTCAGGCACCCCACACCACCAGGGCCGTGCCCACGGCGAGTGCCGCCAGAAAAAGACGACGGGTGCCGCTGATGGCGTGGAAGTCCTTCCACACTGCGGCGGCCGCCACACCGGCCACACAGGTGATGACCACCGCGCGCGAAACGTTCTCGGGCAGCGTCCAGTTGGCGTGCACGGCCTCCGCCACCGGGACACCGATCAGGAAGGCCGTGGCACCGAGCAGCGCGCCGCGTGCGAGGTCGGCGGTCATGCCAAACACCTGCAGCCCCACCACCGTGTTGCGCGAGCCTGCGGCCAGCTGATCGAGCCTGGGCCGCGCAAAGCGCGCGATGAGCTGGCGATGCTTGACCATGGTCCAGCCGCCGATCCAGGCAAACAGCACGCCCACCACGACAGCCACGGCAAAGGCACCGGTGGCCGGCAGGCCGTTGTCTGTGGTGCCCACGGTGGCCACGGTACCGGCCACCACCGAGCTGCTGCCCCATTCGGGATAGCGCGAGGCGCCCACGGGCAGTGACTCGAGCGCGAGGCATTCGAGCGCGGTGCCGCAGACCAGGCCCGCCTCGGGCGATCCGGCCAGCGCACCACCCAGCGTGGCCCCCACGATGGGCCGCGAGAGCATGGCCTGCGGGAAGCTCACCACGTCGAGCCCAATGAGGCCGGCGAGCAGGGCCACCGGAATCATGGAGGCCAGCAGTGTGGCGAGATCAAGCGGCATGTGCGCTCGCGGCCTCAGTCGGCGCCGGACGCGGCGAGAAATTCCTCGAGCGGCACGGCGCGCGCCGAGGGCACGTCCTGCGCCGTCACCACCACGCCGTGCGAGGCGATGTCGCGCAGCCCCTGCTCTTCGGCCGGCGTGAGGAAGACATAGCGCAACTTGCCGAGCCGGCCGGGGGCGTGATGCACGCCGCCCACGTTGACGGTTGGCACGAGACCGGGCGCAGCCAGCACCAGTCGCTGCATGGTGCCGATGTCGCCCACGAGCACAATGCCGGGCTGGGCCTGCTGCACGTAAGCAGGCAGTTGCGCCGCGGCTTCGGCCACCGTGACAAAGTGCACCGTCATTTCCGGTGGCACACCCATGCGGTAGAGCTCCTGCTCCCATTCGCTGCCGGCCACTTCGTCATCAACGAGCACGATGAAGCGCAGCTCGAGCGGCTGGCCCCAGCCCACCACCACCTGACCGTGGATGAGACGGTCGTCGATGCGAAAGAGGGCGATGCTCACGTGCGCACCTCGAGGCCATACACGGCGAGCGACGCCCGGCCGCGCTCCACCGCCGTCTGCACGGCCGCGTGAATGGCCGCCTGCATGTCGCCCTCGGCGGGCAGATCCTGCATGGCAAAGTCGAGCAGCAGCGAGAGATTGATGCCGGTGACGAGCACCGTGCCGGGGCGCTCGCGTACGAGCCGGCGCACGGCCATGGTGCAACTGCCGGCGGGCAGATCGGTGAAGATGACCTGCGCGCCCGTCTCGTCGAGGGCGCGCGCGATGGCGCCCTGGATGTCGTCGAGACAGAGTCCGGCGTTGGATACGGGCACAAACGCCGCGCCGCGCCCGGTGATCTGTTCGACGGCCGAGATGATGCCCACGGCAAACTGGCCGTGGCCGGCCACGACGGCCCGCACCGGCATGGCGGTCTGCTCACTCATGGTGATCACCCATGGCTCCTGCCCTCCGCATTTCCGGCTGCGCGCGCGTGCGTGGCCACTACTCGTCATCCTCCTGAAGATAGCGCTGCACATCGGACTTGCGGCGCATCTGACCCATGAGTCGCTCGTTGAACGCCGTGGCCGAATCGTACCCGCGATAATAGCGCAGGAGATGGTTCATGGCGATCACCTCGGCGATGACCGTGATGTTCTTGCCGGGGTTGAGGTGCACGGTGATCTTCGGAATCTGCACCCCGAGGATGTCGATGGTCTGCACATCGAGGCCCGTGCGATCGACTGGCGCGTTGGCGTCCCACTCCTCGAGCACCACGACCACCTCGAGGCGCTTCTGCTGACGCACGGCATGGATGCCGAAGATGGCCGGGATGTCCAGCAGGCCCACGCCGCGGATTTCCATGAAATGCCGCTGCAGCTCGTGTCCGCGTCCGATCAGCACATCGTTGCCGCGCCGTGACACGAAGACCAGGTCATCGGCCACGAGCCGGTGCCCGCGCTCGACGAGGTCGAGCACACACTCCGACTTGCCGATGCCGCTCTTGCCGGTGAAGAAGAGTCCCACGCCATACACGTCGGCCAGTGAACCGTGCATGGTGGTGACCGGCGCGAACTGGTCGGTGAGGAAGGGCTTGATGAGCCGGTAGAACTCCGCCGTCTTGAGTCGCGAGCGGATGATGGCCACGCCGGCTTCTTCGGCCAGGCGCATGAAGGGCTCGGGCGGCTCGAGCGCCTTGGTGATGAAGGCGCAGGGAATGGGGAAGCTGAAGAACTGATCGAGATGTGCGGCCCGCTGCGCGGCATCGAGCGATTGCAGGTAGGTGATCTCGGTTTCGCCGAGCACCTGAATGCGCTGATACGGGAAGCGGTTGATGTAGCCGGCGAGCACGAGTCCGGGGCTCGAGGCCTCGGGACTGGTGATTTCGCGATCGAGCCCCACGGCGGGGCCCAGCACCTCGAGTTCGAGCGAGTCCTTGAGACGCTCGATGAGCTTGCCCACCGTGAGACGCTGTGTCACGCCTTCCCTGCCTCCCTGTGCACCACTGCGTTGACCACCTCGCGCAGGTGGCTTTCGGTTTCCCGGGCCGCATTGTCCCAGGTGAAGCCTTCAGCGAACTGCCGCGCTCGTACCCCCAATTGTTCGACGCGTGCGCGGTCGTTGCCAAGTTGCTGCATGTAGGCCGCCATGGCCGCAATGTCACCGTGCGGAACCAGATAGCCCGTCACGCCGTGCTTGACCGACTCGCGAATGCCGGGCGAGTTGGAGGCCACGACGGGCGTGCCGCTGGCCGCCGCCTCGAGATTGGTGATGCCCCAGCCTTCCTTGGGCGAGGCAAAGAGCGTGGCCCAGGCCCGGCGCAGCAGTGCGCACTTGGCCGCTTCATCAATGCGGCCCAGGAAGCGCACACGATCGGCCACACCGAGCTGCACGGCCAGTTGCTCCAGGTCCGGGCGGAATTCCCCGGCACCGGCCACTTCGAGGGTGGCATCGGGCAGCGTGCAGGCAGCGAAGGCTTTGAGCACCAGATCCACACCCTTGTACTTCTTGAGGCGTCCGAGATACGCAAAGACCGGCCGGTCGGCGCGCATGGCCGGATCGGGCGTGTAGTGCGTGCTGTCGATGCCGGGGAAGATGACGCGGATATCGCGGGCCGCCAGTCCGCGGTTCACCAGATCGTCTCGGGTGCTTTCGCTGATGGCCTGGAAGGGGCGGCCGCGATACATGTAGGGCAGCGGACGTTCGGCCAGCCAGACGGCGGTGGCCAGCGGCACCGCGAGTTCCTGAAAGGCCGTGGCGCCAAAGAGATGCGGCACGAGGCCCACCACCTGCGGCACGCGCCAGGTGGTGGTGAACAGCGGCACCTTGTTGATGTCCTCGACGAGCAGCTGCAGACCACGATCGGCCAGGTGCCGGTGCCAGTAGCGGCGCGCGAGGAAGGGGAAGGTTTGCCGCGTGCCCACGCGGTGCACCTCGATGCCATCAAGGCGGGCGCGCGGCGGGCAGCCGGGCCAGCCGCCACAGAGCAGCACGACCTCGTGGCCTGCAGCGGCGAGGCGGCCGAAGATCTCGTGCAGATGGATTTCCGCGCCACCGGCCATGGGATTTTCGCGGCACTGCCAGTTGACGACCGCGAACCGCAGAGGCGCTGTCGTGGTGCCGGCGCTCACAACCGTCCGAGTTTCCGGGCGTAGGCGTCGAGCACTCCGTTCACGAAGCGCGCACTGCGCGCCGTGCCATAGCGCTCGGCCAGATGCACCGCTTCCTGCAGCACGACCTTCACGGGCGTTTCGTTGCGCTGCAGTTCGGCGGCAGCAAGGCGCAGCACGGAGCGCTCGATGGCACCCAGCCGCTCGAGTCGCCAGTTGGCCGTGACCTCGGCCAGCTCGGCATCGAGCCGCGGGCCATACTCAGCCACGGTGGCCACGAGCTTGGAGGCGAACTCGCGCTCGCCCTGATCGATGGCAAGGTCGTCGAAGACGGTGATGGCAATGCGCTTGAGCTGCGTGAGATCACGCAGATCGGCGGCGTAGAGCGCCTGCAGCGCGCGGGCGCGGCCGCGGGTTTCGAGGCGCTCGGTCTTGGTGGCAGGACGGTTGCTGCGCTTGCCACGGGCCGGAGCCAGGGGCTCCTGCGTGGGCGTGTCCCAGAAGGCGTCGTCGCGAAGGTCGGCCATCATGCCTCGTCCTCGTCTTCGCCGAAGCCGTCGGCAAAGGCCCGATCGAAGAGATCGAGCACTTCGAGGGCGGCCAGCGCGGCGTCAGCGCCCTTGTTGCCGTGCACGCCCCCGGCGCGCTCCTCGGCCTGGGCCATGGTGTCGGTGGTGAGCACACCCATGGTGACGGGCACGTCAAAATCCCGCGAGGCTTCCATGAGACCGCGTGAGGATTCGTTGACCACGACATCGAAGTGCGGCGTGTCGCCGCGCACGATGGCGCCAACGGCCACGGCGGCGTCGTAGCGCTCGGTGGACAGCGCGCGGCGTACGGCCACGGGCAGTTCCCATGCGCCGGGCACCCAGCACACGTCGATGTCTTCGAAGCGCACCCCGCGCTCGACGAGCGCGCTCACGGCGCCCTCGGCGAGCGGTACGGTGATGCCCTCATTGAAACGGCTCGCGACGACGACGATGCGTCGTCCCTCGCCGCGCGGTTCTCCGGAAAATTCAGCCACGTCGATCTCAGACGGCGAAGAGGTGACCAAGCTTGGTTCGCTTGGTCTCAAGATAGGAAGCGTTCTCATCGGTGGACGGCGCCTCGATGCGCACGCGATCCTTGAGCACGAGCCCGTAGCCATCGAGGCCCACGAGCTTGCGGGGGTTGTTGGTGAGGATGCGGATGGACCGCACGCCAAGGTCGAGCAGAATCTGCGCGCCGATGCCGTAGTTGCGCAGGTCGGGCTTGAAGCCGAGCTGCTCGTTGGCCTCGACGGTGTCGGCGCCCTGATCCTGCAGCTCGTAGGCCTTGAGCTTGTTGAGCAGCCCGATGCCGCGGCCTTCCTGGTCGAGATAGACCACGACGCCGCGCCCTTCGCGCTGGATCATCTGCATGGCGGTTTCGAGCTGCCAGCCGCAGTCACAGCGCTGGGAATGAAACACGTCGCCGGTGAGACACTTGCTGTGCATGCGCACAAGCACGTCTTCGCCGTTCTGCACGTCGCCGTAGGCAATGGCAATGTGCTCGCGCGAATCGACGTCGTTGCGGTACCCCACGATGCGCCACTCACCGAAGGCGGTGGGCAGGCGGGCGTCGGCCACACGATGCACGAGGCGCTCGTTGCGCAGCCGATAGGCCACGAGCTGCGCAATGGTGATGAACGTCAGGCCGTGCTCGCGCGCGTACACCTCGAGCTGCGGACGACGCGCGGTGGTGCCGTCCTTGTTGAGGATTTCGCAGATGACGCCCGCGGGACGCAGTCCGGCGAGACGTGCGAGATCGACAGCGGCCTCGGTGTGTCCCACACGCTGCAGCACGCCACCATCGCGGGCACGCAGCGGATGGATGTGCCCGGGCACGCGCAGGTCAGCGCGTGTGGCATTGGGCTCGACGGCCACACGAATGGTGGTGGCGCGATCGCTGGCACTGATGCCGGTGGTCACGCCATACTTGGCGGCCGCATCGATGCTCACCGTGAAGGCCGTGGACATGGCCTCGGTGTTGTGATCGACCTGCATCTCGAGCCCGAGGCGATCGGCCCACTGGTTGGTCATGGCGAGACAGATCATGCCCTTGGCTTCGAGCATGAAGTTCACCATTTCCGGCGTGACCTTTTCGGCCGCGCAGACGAGGTCGCCCTCGTTCTCACGGTCCTCGTCGTCGGCCACGACCACGAACTTGCCCGCGGCGATGTCGGCGAGGGCCTGCTCGACGGTGCCGAATACGCGCTCGTCGGTCTCGGGCAGCTGCTGGGTATCAGACATGAACGGTGTCACTCCGAAGTGTGGCGTCGGCGAGCGCGTGCACTGCAGGCAACGCGCTGTGGGACGCCGCACCGTAAGGCGCCATGAGGCGCTGAATGTGCTTGGCCAGGACATCGACCTCGATGTGCACCCGGCTGCCCGCGGCGAGTTGGCCGAGGGCGGTATGGCGCCGCGTGTATTCGATGATCGAGAGCTGAACGCCGGAATCGTGCAGGGCGTTCACGGTGAGGCTCACGCCATCGATGGCAATGGAGCCCTTGTCCACGTACAGCGGCCGCAGTGGCTCGGGCACGTCCACGTCGATGAGCCAGGCGTCGCCGGACTCGCGCGTGTCGCGCACCACCCCCACGTCGTCCACGTGGCCGAGCACGAGGTGGCCACCGAGGCGGTCGCCGAGCTTCATGGCGCGCTCGAGGTTGATGCGGCGGCCAGCGGTCCATTCGCCGAGGGTGGTGCGTCCCAGTGTGGTATGCACGGCCGCGACGGTGAACCAGCCCTGGCCCTCAGTGGTCACGCCATGCTCGCGCACCGTGAGGCAGACGCCGTTGCAGGCGATGCTCTCCCCGTCGGTGAGATCGGTGTACCGGCAGGCCAGGCGCAGCTCGCGCCCCGCCGAGGTATCGGCGACGTGTTCGATGAGTCCCACGTCGTCCACGAGTCCCGTGAACATCCGGTGTTCCGTCTCCTTATCCAGCGTCATCCAGCGTCTGAAACAGCGTAGCGCGTCATCAGGTCGTCGCCGAAGCTGCGGCGTTCGAGCACCCGAAGGCGAGGCGCCTCGTCGGCCTCGCGCCCCGGCAGGCCCGCAAAGGCCGGCAGGGCTCCTGCTCCCAAAATGCAGGAAGCCTGAAAGATAATCAGATGGTCCACCAACTTGTCGGTCAGGAATGCCGAACCGAGGGTGGCACCGCCTTCGAGGAAGAGATGCCGGATACCACGTCCCCTCAGCCCCTCGAGGGCCTCCCCGAGACTCCGGGCCGACAACAGACTCACGCCACGGCTTTCCAGGGCCTCCACCCGCTCGGTGGGTGCCCTGGGGCTCACCACCACATAGACCGGCTGATCGTGGGCCGTTCGGACGAGCCGGGACTCGAGCGGCAGCCGGGCCAGACGGTCAAAAACCACCCGCGCGGGCGGCACCCGCGGGGCTGGCGCCTCCCGCACGGTGAGCTCGGGGTCGTCGGCCAGGGCCGTGCCGATACCCACGGCCACCGCATCGGCCTCGGCGCGCAGGGCGTGGACGGCCGCGCGCGACTCGGGCCCGGTAAGCCAGGCCCGCCGGCGCGAGGGGCCGGCCACGGCGCCGTCGAGCGACAGGGCCAGCTTGAGGGTGACGAATGGCCGATTGGAGTGCACGGCGGCGTGCAGAAAGGGCGCAATGCGCCACGCGGCCTCGCTCGCTAGCAGTCCGTGCTCCACCTGGATGCCCGCGGCCTCGAGGCGCTCGAGCCCGCCAGCCGCCTTCTTGTTGGGGTCGCGCAGCGCACAGACCACACGCGCCACGCCGGCGGCAATGAGCGCCTCACTGCAGGGGCCCGTCTTGCCGTAGTGATTGCAGGGCTCGAGCGAGACATAGACGGTGGCACCACGCGCCAGCTCGCCCGCCGCCGCCAGCGCGTGCACTTCGGCATGTGCCTCGCCATAGCGCTGGTGCCAGCCTTCGCCCACGATGACACCATCCCGGACCACCACCGCGCCCACCTTGGGGTTGGGCGCGACCTGCCCCGCCCCGCGTTCGGCCAGTTCAATGGCCCGACGCATGAAGCGCGCGTGATCGTCGGAGGCGACGTCCACGCGCGCTGCATGCTGAGGTTGGAGCGACTCAGAATCGGACGGTGACACCGAGTGATCCGTAGCGATAACTGTCGTTGGCGCGCTTGCCGCCAAACTGATTGACGGTCTGCTCGATGGTGCCGGCGCTGGACCAGCCGTACTCCGCCACGATGCGCGTGATGGAGAGGCCGAACGACGCGTTCACGAAAGCGGTGTTGCGCGAGACGTCGTTGCGCAAACCGGAGAGCACGACCTCACTGCGCACCGGTGCATTGGCGATGCCCTCGTTCACGACACCACGCATGCCGGCCGTGCTTTCGATCTCGTCGCGGCCGATGCCCGCGGCGAGACCGAGCAGCGTGAAGCGCTTGCTGGCCACCAGCCGAAAGGTGTTGGCCGCGACGGCCAGGTTGCTGACCGTGAGCGAGTCATTGCCCGGCAGGTAGTCGAGCGTGACGGTGGGCAGCTTGCGGCGCATGGCACTGATGCTGACGCCCGGCACGAGGCTGGATTCCTGCAGCAGGCCAACACGCAGCCCATACGACAACGCGAAGTTGCCGTTCTGCGGCGCAAAACGCAGCGCGCCCTCGGAGACATCAGGCAGGTAGGTGACGCCAATCAGTGCATCCACGCCGCCGATGTTGGTGAGTCCGGCCGGCACGCCGGCAAACACGCCAACCGCCGCGTCTAGCGAGGGCACGGGCACATAGGTGCCTTCGGCACCAAAGTCATCGCTGCGCGCGCCGGTGACACTGAGCGGCACGGTGTTGCGCGGCAACTGCCCCTGCACCGCGCTCACGCGCAGGCTGATGGCGCGCTTGCCCCAGCCACCCATGGTGCCGCCCTCGCCAAGCACGGGGTTGCCGCCCGAGAGGGCCACACCCACCTGCGGCATGACGAAGGCAAAGAGATCGCGCGCCTTGGTGCAGGCATCGGCGCCCGATGCGAGCGCCGGCTGCACGGTGCAGGTGCCGGTGCTGGTCTGCGCCGACGCCGTGGCCGCTGCGCTCAGCAGCGCTGACGCGGCCGCCGCGGCAGTACCCGCCAGCCTCCGCGCGGCACGCATCAGGTCACCTGGCCGTCGAGGCGCACGCGACCCGTTCCGGGCACGACACGACCCAGCTCCCACGCGGCAATACCCACCGCCGCCGCACGCGACGTGATGTGCGAGACGTTGTCCCGCGATGTGATGACCACCATGCCCACCCCCATGTTGAAGGCCCGGAACATCTCGAGCGGGGCCACCTGCCCCGCCTCCGCGAGTACCCGGAATTCATTGGGGACGGTCCACGTGGAGGTATCCACGTCGGCATCCAGAGTGTGAGGCAGCGCACGATTGAGATTGCCCGGCAGCCCGCCGCCGGTGATGTGCGCCATGGCGTGAATGTGCCCCAGCACCGGCTTGAGGCAGGGCAGGTAGGAGCGATGCACCTTGAGCATGACGTCGGCCACACTCGCGCCGTCGGCGCCCGGGAAGGCGTCATGCACGCCAAGCTCGAGTCGCTCAGCGATGATGCGACGCGCCAGCGAGTAGCCGTTGGTGTGCAGGCCGTTGCCACCCAGCGCCACCAGCACATCACCTTCCTGCACACGCGCGCTGCCCAGCACCGCGTCTTCTTCCACGATGCCCGTGATGAAACCGGCGAGATCGTAGTCGGGCGGTGTGTACACCCCCGGCATCTCCGCCGTTTCGCCACCGATCAGCGCGCATGCGTTCTCGCGGCAGCCCGCGGCGACGCCCGTCACCACGCCCTCAACCACGGGCGGTTCGAGCTTGCCGAAGGCCACATAGTCGAGAAAGAAGAGCGGCACGGCGCCCTGCACCAGGATGTCGTTGGTGCAGTGATTGACGAGGCAGTGGCCGATGGTGTCGTGACGACCGGCTTCGATGGCGATCTTGATCTTGGTGCCCACGCCATCGGCGCTGGCGACGAGCAGCGGCGCCTTGTAGCCCTCGGGCACGCGGAACATGCCACCAAAGCCACCAAAGGCGCCGCGGGCGCCCGCGGTCATGGTGCTCTGCACCAGCTTGGCCAGACGATTCTTGGCGTCGTCGGCGGCGTCGATGTCCACGCCGGCACTGCGATAGTCGAGCGGGGTCTGGCTCATGCGCCGAGCTCCGTGTCGAAGGCCACGAGTTGACGGAACTCCTGCACGCGCTGATCGATGTCGGCGCGCGTGATTTCAAGCAGCCGGGCGTTGGAGAACTTCTCCACGGCAAACGAACCCATGGCCGAACCCACCACCACCGCGCGGCGCATGTTCTCGTCGCTCAGGTCACCCGTGGCCGCGAGATAGCCGATGAAACCACCGGCGAAGGAATCGCCCGCGCCGGTGGGGTCGAACACACTCTCCAGCGGATAGGCGGGCGCGAAGAAGATGCTCTCCCGCGTGAACATGAAGGCGCCGTGCTCGCCCTTCTTGATGAGCACGTGCTTGGGGCCCTTGTCCATGATCCAGCGCGCCGCCTGCACGAGGTTGGTGTGCTCGGTGAGCTGGCGGGCTTCGGCGTCGTTGAGCGTGATGAGATCCACGTGACCGAGCAGTTCCACCAGCTCGGGGCGACGCGATTCGATCCAGAAGTTCATGGTGTCGCAGGCCACGAGCCGTGGCTTGTCCACCTGCTCGAGCACCTGCAGTTGCAGGCGCGGATCGATGTTGGCCAGAAACACGAACGGCGCGCGCTTGAACTGCTCGGGGATCTTGGGCCGGAAGTGCGAGAACACCCCCAGATGTGTTTCGAGTGTCTCGGCCGAGTTGAGATCGTGGCGGTAGCGACCACGCCAGCGAAAGCTCGACCCCTCCGCCTTCTCGACACCGGCCAGATCCACCCCGCGCGCGGCCAGCGGCTCGAGCTTCTCCACGGGATAGTCATCCCCCACCACGCCCACGAGCTGCACGGGCGTGAAGTGGGATGCCGACGAGGAGAAGTAGGTGCCGGAACCACCGAGCACTTCGTCGGCCTTGCCGAATGGCGTCTCGACGGAATCGAGGGCCACCGAGCCGACGACGAGAACGGGATTCCTGATGCTGCCCGTGGCAGTACTCACATGCGCTCCGGCGCCGACAGTCCGAGGATGCGCAGACCGGCGGCAATACCGAGCTGCGTGGCACGCGCCAGGACGAGGCGCGCGCGGGTGATGGCCTCGGGCTCGCCGAGGACGTGATGCTTGTGATACCAGGTGTGCGCGCAGCGCGCGGTCTCGAGCAGCCAGCCCGCAATGCGATGCGGCTCGAGATTCTCGGCGGCGCCCTTCACCATGGCCGGGAAATCGAGCAGTTGCCTGACGAGCTCCACTTCGGCGGGTTCGCTGAGCACGCCGAGGTCCACGTCCTGACCGGTTACCGTGGTCGCGTCGATTTCACCGACACGGAAGATGCCGCACATGCGCGCGTGCGCCATCTGGATGTAGTACACAGGGTTCTCTTCCGACTGACTGCGCGCCAGGTCCACATCGAAGACCAGCTGCGAGTCGCCCTTGCGCATGAGGTAGAAGTAGCGCACCGCGTCGCGGCCCACCTCGTCGATGAGATCACGCACCGTGACATACGAGCCGGCGCGCTTGGAGATCTTGACCTCCTCGCCGCTCTTCATGACGGTGACCATCTGGTGCAGCACGTAGTCGGGATAGCCCTCGGGGATGCCGATGCCCAGCGCCTGCAGACCGGCGCGCACCCGCGTGGTGGTGCTGTGGTGGTCGGCGCCCTGCACGTTGATGGCGCGCGTGTAGCCGCGCTCCCACTTGGTGACGTGATAGGCCACGTCGGGCACGAAGTAGGTGTAGTCGCCGCCCTTGGCCGCGCTCTTCTTCATGACGCGATCCTTGTCATCACCAAACGTGGTGGTGCGCAGGAACAGCGCGCCTTCTTCTTCGTAGGTGTGTCCCGAGGCCTTGAGCGCTTCGACCGTCCTGTCCACGCGGCCGTCGGTGTAGAGCGAGCTCTCGAGGTAGTAGGTGTCGAACTTGACACCAAAGGCCTGCAGGTCGAGGTCCTGCTCGTGCCGCAGCGCCGCGACGGCAAAGGCGCGCAGGGCGTCGAGATCGTTGCCCTCGCGGTCCTCCGGGTACTGTGCCACGTAGCGCTCGGCGATCTCGCGAATGTATTCGCCGTGATAGCCGCCCTCGGGAATCTCGAGCGGCTGCCCCGCCAGTTCGCGCACACGGGCCTGCGTGCTCCTGGCGAGATTGGCGATCTGCGTGCCGGCGTCGTTGTAGTAGAACTCGCGATCGACGTTCCAGCCCGTCCACTCGAGCAGCGTGCTGATGGCGTCGCCCAGCGCCGCCTGCCGCCCGTGTCCCACATGCAGCGGGCCGGTGGGATTGGCGGAGACGAACTCCACACACACGCGCTGATTGTGCCCGAGATCCATGTGCCCCCACTGCTCGGGTGCGGCAAGAATCTGCAGCAGGCCACGCGCCTGAAAGCCGGGATCGAGGCGGATGTTGACGAAGCCCGGGCCGGCAATCTCGGCCGACACGATGCCCACACTGGCCGTGTCGAGCGCGGCGATGAGCGCCTCGGCAATTTCGCGCGGCTTCTTGCCGAGCGGCTTGGCGAGCGTCATGGCGAGGTTGGTGGCCCAGTCGCCGAACGCCGGATCACGCGGGCGTTCGAGAATGGGTGAGACATCGTCGGGCGCACCGAGGGTACGCGCCGCGCGCGCCAGTTCGGCGCGCAGGGCTTCAGCCTGATTCACGGCAGATGGTGCAAGAGGGCGTGCGACCGCGGCTGTCGAGCGCGTAAGCGCGCCCGACGGCGTGCGTCAGTCGGATTTGGTGGACGACGCGGCCGGGCTGGCCGCGGGCTTGCTGTCGCTCTTGGTGCTTGAAGCGCTACCGGACGCGCCATCGGACGACTTGCTGGACGTGTCGCCCTTGCTGCCACTGTCACCACCAGAGGCGGAGCCGGAGGCGGCACGCTGGTCCTTCTTGCCGTCCTTGCCGTAGTCGGTGATGTAGAACCCGCTGCCCTTGAACAGCAGACCGGCGCCGCCGGAAATGATGCGCGTGGCCACGCGGCCGTCGTCGAGCGTGACGGAGTCGGGAACTTCGCTGATCTTGAAGATCCGCTCGATGATCGTGCCGTCGGGCGCGCGAAACTCGTAAGTTGGCATGGCTACGAAAGTTGGCTGAGGTCAAACAGCCTTGAAAGGTAGCCAGTCCCGAAGCCGGGTTCAACGCCCCGCGCGGGCGCCGCTCAGCTGACCACGAGGGTGGCCGCACCCGGGGTGTAGGTGACCGTGAGGCGGGTAAGGTTGCTGGTGCGCTGGGGCGAGTCGGGTCGGTTGACACCCTGGTTGTCGAACTCGGCACCATGGTTGGGGCACTTGAAGCTGGTCCCGTTCACCACGTTGATAGTGGTGCCGGCGTGCGGGCATACCATGGAGAAGGCGGCAAAGCTGGTGGCGCTGGTACGCACGACCGCCACCGGTGTGCCGGCCACGTTGCCCACGCTGCCGGCCACCCCGCCCACATTGGCCAGGGCCGGCCAGGCGCCAATGTTCACCACCAGGCCCTGCGGCGTGACCGTCATGGTCACGGTGAGTGTCCGGGCGGTCACCCCATTGGCGCTCACGGTGACCGTGGCCGTGTAGGTGCCGACCCCGGTGAGATTGGGGTTGACCGTGAGGCGGAGGTCGGCCGGCGCCGTGGTCTGCGAGAGCTCGGCGGACAGCCAGCCAAAGGAACCGGGTTCGTAGGCCACACGGGCCGACAAACCGGCAAGCGTTCCGCCACCGCCATTGAGGCAGCGCACCACCTGCACCGGCGGAATGGCGCCGGCCGTGGCCGCAAACTGGAGGCTGGTGGCCGAGAGCTGCAGTACGGCGGGCGCGTTGGGGTCCTGCACCACGAGGGCCACCGACACGGACTGCGCGCCGTTGCTGGTGCCGGGCGCGGATACCAGTACGGTGGCGCGGTAACTGCCGGCGGGCAGCGTGCCGCGCTGCGCAGTGAGCGTGAGGCGCGCGGGCGCGGTGGCGGCGTCGAGCGAGACGTTGAGCCAGCCGGTGCGCTCGTTGGCGGCGTAGGTGAGTGCCACCTGAATGCCGCTCAGTGTTCCGCCGCCTTCATTGTCGATGACGAGCGACTGCGAAGGAGGCGCCGCACCACCGATGGCCGCCGAGAAGGCAATGGTGGTGGCGGACAGACTGAGCGCCGGGGGCAGTGGGGCGCCACCAATGGTGAGCGTGCCATTGGCGTTGCGGCGGATGCCGACAGGCGCCAGGCTGGCCGTTGCCTGTCCACCCAACCACGTGCCGTCGAGGGCAAAGCGGGCGCCGTGATTGGGACAGGCGAAGCCGTTGGCCTGGGCGTTGACGATGGTGCCGCGATGCGGGCACACGAGCGAGAGGGCGCGATAGGCCGCGCTGCCCGTGCGTTCGAGATAGATGGGCGCCGCCGCGCCACGCGACACGATGGTGCGTCCTCCCACCTGCCCCAGCTCCGGCACGGTGGCCGGATCGAAGGTGAAGGGCTCGTTGGGGAACGGCAGGATCTGATCGGGACCGCTGATCACGCCGTCACCACAGGCGGCCATGGCCATTGCGCCAAGCGAGAGCCAGGACGCCGTGGCGAGGAACTCGCGACGGTCCACACCGGCACAGCCGGCACAGGCCTGTTGGGTGGCGCCGGTTGTCGCGCTGCCGTGGAGCGCGTCGGAGGCGGGATCGGGCAGGACGGGCAGATCAGCGGACATGACGCCAAGTTGCATCCGGTCCGGCCAGTTGCGAAAGAGCCCCATCGGTGCGGCGTGTCACAGTTGCTGCAGCGGCGGCCCGGTGTGGTCTCCTGTTCTGCCCCCTCCCGTTCCCTGCCCATGTCTGCCTGTCCATCACTGCGTCGTTTTCTCCCTCGTTGCGCCTGGCTGAAAGCACTGCCGGCCCTGCTGGTGCTGCTTGCGGGGGCAGCGGGCTCTTCGCCGATGGCGGCGCAAAGTGCGCGCCCGCCACTCACCGGCCTCACGGGCGTGGGTGTGTCACGCGAACTGGCCGAGGCGCGGCGGCAGGCCCTGGACGATGTGCGCTATGCGCTGTCGCTGCGGGTGTCGACGTCGGATACGGCGAGCGGCGAGGTGCAGGTGCAGTTCACGACACGCAGCCAGGCCAATGCCGCCGATGATGTGATTCTCGATTTCCGCGGACTGTTCGTGGATGGTGGAGAGGTCAACGGCCAGACCTGGAATGCGCGCGAGGCCTGGAACGGTCATCATCTCGTGGTGCCGTCGCGCCTGCTGCAGGCCGGGCGCAACACGCTGCGTCTGCGATTCGGAGCACCGGTGGCGTCGGCCGGCGCCGCGATCATTCGCACACAGGATGTGCGCGACAGCAGCACCTACCTGTACACCCTGCTCGTACCCGCCGACGCCAATCTGCTGTTTCCCGTATTCGACCAGCCGGACCTCAAGGCGCGCGTGCGGCTGTCACTCACCACGCCGTTGACGTGGCGGGCGCTGTCCAACGGCGCCCTCGTCTCACGCGACAGCGTGGCCAGCGAGGCCGTGCATCACTTTGCGGAGACGGCCCCCATCAGCACGTATCTGCTGGCGTTTGCGGCAGGGCCGTGGCAGGTGCAGACACGCGAGCTGGCGTTGGCCGATGGCGCGCAGGCGCAGGCGATGTCGCTGTGGCTGCGACGTTCCCGCGCGCCTGAGGCCGAGTCGGATACGCTGCTGCACATGAATGCGCGGGCGCTGCGCTGGCTGGGGCAGTACTTCGGTGTGCCCTACCCCTTTGGCAAGTACGATCTGCTGCTGGCGCCGGCGTTCCCGTTTGGCGGCATGGAGCATCCGGGCGCGGTGTTCTACAACGAGGAGAGCTTCATTTATCGCGAACCGCCGACTGTGTCCCAGTTGCTGGGTCGGCAGGCGACCACGTTTCACGAAGTCGCGCATCAATGGTTTGGCGACTACGTGACCATGCGTTGGTTCGACGATCTGTGGCTCAAGGAGGGGTTTGCCACCTTCATGGCGGCGCGCATGCAGGCCGCGCTGCAGCCGGGGGCGAATGCCTGGAAGACGTTCTATCTGCGCAACAAGCCGGTGGCGTATGCCACTGACGTCACCGCCGGCACCACGCCGGTGTGGCAGGCGCTTGGCAATCTGGATCAGGCCAAGAGCAACTACGGGCCGATCGTGTACAACAAGGCGCCGTCGCTGCTGCGTCAACTGGAGTACGTGGTGGGCGAGGAGGCCTTCCGGCGCGGCGTGCAGCAGTTTCTCCGTCAGCATGCCTTTGGCAACGCCACCTGGCAGGAACTGCTGGCCGCCATCGGTGCGGCGGCCGGTCGTGACCTGAGTGCCTGGGGTCGGCAGTGGATGCTGCGTCCCGGCGTGCCCGTCATCTCGCAGCATCTGCGGGTGGAGCGTGGTCGCATTGCGTCGCTTCGCCTCACGCAGCGACCCGCGCAGCCCAGTCTGTCGGGCACTGAGGCCTGGCCGCTCAAGTTGCAGCTCCGTCTGCACTACGTGGACCGCGCCCCGGTGCTGCTCAGCGTGGACGTGCATACGCGCGACACCGAGGTGACGGCAGCGAAGGGTCTAGCCGCGCCGGCCTTTGTGTACGCCAACGACGGCGACTACGGCTACGCGGTAGTGCTGCCCGACTCGGCCAGTGTGGCGTGGCTGACGCAGGAACTGCCGAGTGTGCGCGACGAGCTGCTGCGGGCGCAGCTCTGGGGCGCGCTGTGGGACCTGGTGCGCGATGCGCAACTCGACCCGCGGCGATATGTGGCGGCAGTGCTGCGGGGCTTGCCACTCGAGCGTGACGAGCAGATTGCCGCGAGCCTGGTGGCACGTGCCGTGACCGCCAGCCAGCGCTATGTGCCGGCGGCGGCACGCGATTCGCTGGCCGCACAACTGCGGGCCACGTTGCGTGCGGGGGCGCAGGATGCACGCCTGCCCTATGGACAACGCAAGGCCCAGTTCGATGCCTGGGTGAGCCTGGCGCGGGATGCCTCGTCGCTGGATTCGCTGCGGCAGTGGGTAGCGCGCGACTCGGTGTGGGGGCTGCCACTCCGGGCGCCCACGCAATGGAGTCTGGTGCAGCAGCTGGTGGCGCGTGGCACCGCCGATTATACGACGCTGATTGCCGACATGCGGCGACGCGATGCCACCAGCGAAGGGGCACGGCAGGCTTTTGTGGCCGACGCGGCTCGTCCCGATTCGGCCAACAAGGCAGCCGTGTTTGCGCGCTGGTTTGGCGATGCGACGCTCAATGAAGAGTGGGTCACGTCTAGCTTGCGCACGTTCTTCGATGGCGAGCACGCGGCGCTGACCATGCGGTATGTGGAGCCTGCATTGGACACGCTGCCGTGGATTCAGCAGAACCGGCGGATCTTCTTTCTGGGCAGCTGGCTGGCTGCGGTGATGGGCAGTCAGCGCTCGCCCGAGGCGCTGCGTGTGGTGGACGCGTGGCTGGCGGCGCAGCCCGGTTTGGCGCCGGACCTTCGGCAAAAGCTGTTGCAGGCGCGGGACGAGCTGGAACGGACGGTCCGGATTCTTGATGAATTTCAGCCGCTCGTCCATCGCTGACGCAGCTGATCAAGCATGGGACGATCTGACGCAACTTATCCCATCGGTGGATTCCAAAGTTTAGCATGCTTTTGGTTTACTACTGCGAAATACCTGCTCTTCCGCCGGATCGAATTGCGACCTAGTGTATGGCACCGTTCCCGCAGCGGATTCTGTTACTGGCCAATTACCAGGTCGGTACAGTGTGACACGATCGCAATCCGGCGGTCGTACTCGGGACGGGCGGACCCCATACCCAGGATCTGGGACCAATGAGTTTCTTTCGTCAGAGCGCCGTAGCGCTGGCGATACTCGCCGCAGCGACAACGGACCTGCTCGCCCAACGACGCATCACTGGCCGTGTCACCGAGGAGGGCAGCAATGCTCCGTTGGTGGCGGCGAGTGTTCAGGTGGCCGGTACTGCGACCGGCACCTACACCGACAACGCGGGCAACTTCGCCCTGCAGGTGCCCAGTGGAGCCGTAACGCTTCGAGTGCGAAGGATCGGCTATCAACTGCGCACGGTCGTCGTTCAAGCGGACCAGCAGAGCGTCAACGTCGAACTAAAGAAGGACGTCCTGCAGCTGGATGCGCAGGTTGTAACCGCGCAGTCAGGAACGATCGAGAAGCGCACGGCAGCCACGACGGTATCGGCAGTCGGCGCCGAGGAGCTGAACCGGGTTCCTGCGATGACGATCGACCAAGCCCTTCAGGGAAAGGTCACGGGCGCGCGCATCAACATGAACTCCGGTGCACCAGGTGGCGGTGGCCAGATCCAGATTCGCGGTACGACCTCCATCCTCGGCAATGGTGAGCCCCTGTTCGTCATCGACGGCGTCATCATGTCGAACGCCTCGATCGCGGGTGGTGCCAACACGCTCACGCGCGCCGGCGCGGCGGGCACGAACATCGCGAGTGTGCAGGACAACCGCACCAACCGTCTGGCGGACCTGAATCCGAACGAGATTGAAGACATCCAGGTGCTCAAGGACGCTGCCGCTGCCGCTCTGTATGGTTCGCGCGCGACCAATGGTGTCGTGATCATCACGACCAAGCGCGGCAAGACGGGTCAGCCACGCTGGAACCTGACGCAGCGCGCTGGCGCGTCGTCCTTGCTCCGCGGTCTCGGGACGCGCTGCTTCGCGGATTCTTCGCGCGCCGTATCGGCCGCCGCGGCTGCGGCGAGCCAGGCCATTGCGATCGAGGCCTTCAACGCGGCCAAGGCTGCCAACGGCGGCAACATCCCCTGCTACGATCACGTCGATCAGCTTTTTGGCGAGACGCCGATGGCGTGGGAGTCGGCGCTGAACGTCTCCGGCGGCAACGACAATACCCGCTACTTTGCCTCGGCCAGCCGCAAGTACGACGGCGGCATTGCCGTGAATACGGGCGCACTGCGTGACAACGCCCGCGTGAACCTCGACCAGAACATCTCGAACAAGCTGCAGGCCCGCATAGACCTGGGGTACACGCGGTCGGTGGCGAACCGCGGCTTGTCCAACAACGGAAACGACCCAAACACTTCGCCGCTCTACGCGTTTGGCAAGATCCCCAGCTTCCTTGATCTACGGACCCGGGATGCGGCTGGCAATTTCCCGCTCAACCGATTCGGTGGCGGTGGTGCCGCGACGAACACCTCAAACCCGTTCCAGACCTATCAGTTCGTAACCAACGATGAAAACGTGGACCGCTTCGTCGGGTCCGCGACGCTTGGCTGGCAGGTGCTGGCGGGTGAAGTCAACCAGGTGCGCGTGGAATACCAGGTTGGTGTCGATCGCTTCACGCAGGACAACTTCCTGTATAGCCCCAACTTCCTGCAGTACGAAGCGCAGGACGGGCTTCCGGGAACCGTGGTGACAACCAACGCCTTGTCGCGCCAGTTCAATCAGGTGCTTCGGGCCAACTGGAACTTCACGCCGCGCAGCGGGATCGCCTCCTTCCGCACCGTCGCCGGTGTCACCGAGGAACAGCAGGGCCTCAACGTTGGCCGCGTGCGTGCGCAGGGACTGATTCCCGGCGTGACCAACGTCAACCAGGGTCAGCAGCTGACCTTCCAGAACCAGGAGCTGCAGACGGACCAGGGCCTCTTCCTGCAGACGACCGCGCTGGCGTTCGACGACAAACTGACCCTCGGCGCCGGCGTGCGTGGCGACCGGTCGAGCAACAACGGTGATCGCGAGAAGTACTACGTCTTCCCGAGCGTGCAGGCGGCTTATCGTTTCGTGAACCTCGCTCCCGGTATCGATGAGTTCAAGCTGCTCAGCAACTGGGGTCAGACGGGCAACCGTCCGCTTTACGGTCAGCGTTTCGTGACGTTCGGCAATACGCCCTTCATCAACGGCGTCAACGGTATCGGAACCAACCCGGTACTTGGAAACCCCGATGTGCGTCCGGAGCGCAAGACCGACTTCGTGATGGGTTTCTCGGCGGCCGGAGCCGGCCAGCGCGTGAGTATCGACTACTCGTATGTCGACACGCGCATCGATGATGTGTTGTTCAACCGGCCGATCCCGCCGACGGCCGGTATCGCTCAACAGATCTTCAATGGCGGACGGCTGCGCAACAAGGCCCATGAGGCAACGGTGACGCTCGTTCCCGTGCAGCGCCAGTCGTTCACCTGGATCAGCCGCACGGCGTTCCAGCAGATCCGCAACGTGACGGAAGAACTGCCCATCCCGCCGTTCATTCCTGCAAACACGGGTTTTGGTGCTGCATACGGCCGCCCGCGCATCACTCAGGGCGTGTCGACGACAGCGATCTGGGGCAACCGGCCTATCTTCCTGGATGACGGCCGCGTCGTGACCCGCGATACGATCATCGGCGATGCCGTGCCGGATCACGAGATGTTCTTTACCAATACGTTCACCGTTGGTCGCTTCACCATCAATACGCAGGTGGATTGGCGCAAGGGTGGCGATGTGACGAACCTGACCCAGAACATCTGGGATCAGTTCCAGCGTTCGCGCGACTACGACGCACCGTCCCCCTGCCGGGGCCAGACGAGCGCCAATCTTGCCTGCGTGCGCAACGCCGGTGGGGTGCGTACGATGTTGGATACGTCCGCTACTGCCACGCAGGGTGCGTACCGTTTCTCGCGCTGGAACAACGGTAACGACGCCCGCGTGTACGTCCAGGACGGATCGTTCGTCAAGCTGCGCGAAGTGTCCCTCAGCTACTCGATGCCTCAGTCGGTGGCCCGTCGCCTGCTCGGTGAGCGGATCAGCGATGTGCGCCTGAACCTTGTCGGCCGTAACCTTGCGGTGTTCATGGACTACTGGGGCATGGACCCCGAGGTCACGAACTTCGGCAATGGCCCGATTCGCAGCGCCGTGGACCTCGCCCCGTTCCCGCCGAGCCGTCAGTTCTTCTTCAGCATCGACGTGGGGTTCTGATCCATGGCCACCATCAACATGAACGTGCGGAGTGACCGCATGACCCGCCTCTTGCCGTCGCTTGCTGCGGCGGCCGTGCTTCTCGCCGGCTGCAGCGCCGAGCGTCTGAACATTCCCAACTTCAACGAGGCGAGCACCGACCAGCCGGTCGACCGCCCGCTTCTTCAGAACCTTGCCTCAGGCATCCTGGCCGAGCAGCGCGGTGGCATGCCCGGGCTCGTGTCCAACGTTGGTATCTTTGGCCGCGAGAGCTACCTCTACACCAGCTCTGAGCCGCGCAACACCACGCTGTTCCTTGGCACGTTCCCGCTCGACAACTCCGGTTTCACCAACGGTCAGTGGGATCCTCGCTTCCGCAACGCGCGAAACGCCATCGAACTGGTTCGGACGGCCAATGCGGCGGCGTTTCTGAGCGACGGGGAGAAGAGCGCGGTTCAGGGCTTCGCCAACACGATGCGCGCGCTTGACCTGTTCTACGTCATCGCCACACGTGATTCGCTGGGCATTCCCACCGCGATCGACAACGTCACGAACCAGCCGCAGCCGTTCGTAAGCCGGGACTCGGCGTACCGCTTCATCAGCGGCATCCTCGACTCGGCAGCGACACAGTTGTCCGCGGCGGGTTCTGCGGCCTTCCCGTTCACCCTGCCTCCCGGGTTTGCGGGCTTCAACACGCCGCAGACGTTCAGGCAGTTCAACCGCGGCTTGGCCGCCCGTGTGCATGTCTACCGCGGTTCGCTCGACTGCGGCAGCGCGTGCTTCACGGCGGCCCTTACCGCGCTCGGTGAGTCGTTCCTGAACGCGTCCGCAGGAGCAGACCTGCGCCGTGGTGTCTACCATACGTTCAGCACTGCCGCGGGCGACGCGCTCAACACGCTCTCGATTCCCGTCACGCCGGACCAGCTGGCGCACCCCAGTATTCGTACTGATGCGCAGTTGCAGGCCAACGGGACGCGCGACCAGCGCTTTGTGACGAAGATCCGTACGATCGCGACCCGCAACGCGCCGGGCGGCATTACCGTCGGAATTCCAACGGACGTGGGCTTCACGCTTTACTCCGAGCAGACCACGCCGCTGCCGATTCTCCGCAACGAGGAGCTGATCCTGCTGCGCGCCGAAGCGAACATTGGCCTAAACCAGTTTGCCGCGGCGCTTCAGGACCTCAACTACATTCGCACGACGGCTGGGCTGCTCCCGCCCATTCCTTCGTTGGCCAATCGGGACGCCGCCATCGATGCCCTGCTTTACGAGAAGCGCTACTCGTTGCTCTGGGAAGGCCATCGCTGGTTCGACGTGCGGCGCTGGGGACGTCTGCTCACGCTACCGCTCGATATCCCGACGCACTTCCGCGCGCGCGTGATGCCGGTACCGCAGGCGGAGTGTCTTGCACGCAGCACGCTGGCCACCAACCTGCGCGGTCCGGGATGCCCGTGACCTGAGGGTTGGCGCCAACACAAACGGCCCGGACCACCATACGGCGGTCCGGGCCGTTTGCTTTGTGCGAACCAACGCGTGCGCCGATCTGCGACGCGCGGTGTCTGCGCGTCAGCGCGCCTTGAGGTCCCCGCAGGCCACGATGATGCTCATGGCCGCGGCGGCATCGTGGATGTTCACGTAGTAGGTGCTGGTGTCGGCAAAGACGGCCGGCACGGTGGCCTTGGCCGACCCGTTGCCCTTGGCGTCAATGGCGATGGGCGTGTAGGCCCGGCCGCCACCAAACACGCCGCCCGACTTGGCGCAGCTTCCCACATGCACGTGCCATGGCCGAGTGGCGCCGGGCGTATCGCCGGTGAGCTGCACACTCACCTCGACGCCCTTGCCGTCGGCCGTGGGCACGGCGGTGGCGGTCCCGGCCACCTTTCGTCCCTCGCGGCCAGTCAGGGTGGCGGTCCAGTCACGGAGGCGCGGACTGGCCGAGAGGCTGGCGGCGCAGACGGTTGCGAGACTGAGGGCCGCAAGAGCCAGTGCGGAACGCCGCAGGTGGCGAGTCATGGGAGCTCCGAATGTTGGAAGGCGGGGAGAAACAAGGCGGGGTGCGCGGCGACACGCGTGGACACCAGCGCGTCAGCGGCGGCGGCGTGCGGGCACCAGAAGAAAAATAGCCAGCGCAAGCACGAGGACCACGGCCAGGATGGCCAGCATGACCAGTCCGCGCGTGCGTCGCTCGGGCAGGAGCCAGCTGGCGGCCAGCAGTGGCAGCGCCAGCACTGCGAGGCGCAGGAACAGGCGATCCGCCCGCTGTGGCACGATGCGTGTGCTGCGGGGCGCGAGACCCGTGCGATACTCTGCCTCGGCGGCCAGCGCAAAGATGCGGTCTTCGATGCGCTGCCACTGCTGCCCCAGACGCCAGGCCACGGCTCAGCTGCGCTCCACGATGCGATCGATGAGGAAGCTGGATTGCACCAGGGCCTCGGCGGTGAAGTCGCCGAAGAACTGCCGCACCTCGTGGAACAGCGAGGCGAAGGCCGCCTGATCCGCATTGGCGATGACCGAGGCCAATTCCTGTGTGGCCGCACCAAACGCCGCCGTGACTTCACCCGTGCGCGGATTGCGCATCTCGATGGGGCCGTAGAGCGCCGGGTCCTGCGCGAAGTGCCGCGCGGCCACGTAGAGCTCGAGCAGATAGGCCGGCGAGGTGAAGGGCATGGTTTCCGACGGCGGCACGCCGAGTCGCGCGAGCGTGAGACCCAGCACCTGTGTCTGGAAATGCGTGAGCACCTGCACGATGGCCATGGCGCGGTCGTGCTGCTCCGGGGTGGCCTCGGTGGTGACGAGACCACGCGCCGTGAAGGTGTGATGCACCCAGTCGAACCAGGCGTCGCCCCTGCCCCGGCACAGCACCACGCGCTGGCCCTGCAGCGTATGCACACTGGGGCCGAACATGGGGTGCGTGCCCACGACGGAGGCCGTCGAGTGCGCGAGCATGGCAGCCATGGGCTCGGCCTTGATGCTGGTGACGTCCATGAGCAGCGCGTCGCTCCGCAGGTGCGGACCGACCTCCTGAATGACGGCCACCGTGTGCTCGATGGGCACACTCACCACCACGACGTCGGCAGCGGCGGCCGCCTCGGCCGCACACAGGGTGGTGTCGGTATCCACCACAAGCAGCTGATGACCGAGGTCGCCGAAAAGGCGCAGGAAGAGCCGCCCGATCTTGCCGTGCCCACCAATAACCGCCACGGTCCGCGGCGCTTCGGTGAGCGGAATCTCGGCGCGCAGCGCGGCCTGATGATCGCGGCTCGAGCGCAGCAGCACGCGGAAGATGGACTCGATTTCGCCGGCGGGCAGTCCGAGTTCGAGGGCGCGCTCGTGCCGGTCGCGCAGCACGTCCTGCTCACGCTGCGCGTCGCGAATGCGAATGCCGTGCGCGCGCTTGTAGGCGGCCACTTCGGCCACCAGCGCCATGCGCCGCGCGAGTATCTGCAGCAGGTCGCGATCGAGCGCGTCAATCATGGCGCGCAGTACCGAGAGGGTACGCGGCGGCGCGCTGCCGGACTCGGTACTCACGCGTTCAGGGCGTCTGCTTCCAGAAGGCAATGCCGCTGGCCTGCTGGCCCACGTCGGCGCTGCCCACCTTGGCGCGGGCGGCAATGTCGATGACGTCCACCTTGCCGGGCTGCGCGCCCACACCTTCGCTTGACACAAAGGCGTAGCGCGAGTCGGTGGACACGGCGACACCGTGCGCGAGGCGGTTGGACGTGGGCACGACGCCGACACTCCTGCCGGATGCCAGATCAAAGATCTCGACGGCGTGACCCTGCTTGAGTGTGGCCACGAGGTACTTGCCGTCAGCCGTGGCGGCGAGATTGTAGACGCCACGTCCGGTCTTGAAGCGGCGCTGCAGCGCCCAGGTCTTGCGATCGATTTCGAGAATCTCGTCGGCCTTGTTGCAGGCCACGTAGATGCGGTCGCCCTTTGCCGAAGGCTGCGCCCAGGTGGGCGAGCAGGACGCGGGGGTCATGTCATGCTTTTCGAGACCGAGACCGGCGCGTCCCACCTGCGCCGGATCGACGACGGGGCCTGCAGGTTTGGCGGCGGGAGCCACTGCGTTGTGCGCCGCATGTGCGTCATGCCCTGCGTGATTCATGGCGGCAAGGGTGCCCGCCGTGAGCGGCAGCGGGCCTTCCTTGCCCTTGGCCAGCGAGAAGCGGCGCGACACCTCGAAGCTGCGTGTGTCCACCTCCACCAACTGGTCATCCATCATGCAGGTGCTGTACTGGTGCAGGCCATCGGCCGTGATGCGACTGCCGTGTGGCATGGTGCAGGTCACGATGCGCGCGACTTCGGTGTTGGTGGGTGTGTACACCACCGACACGGAGCTTGGCACCATGTCGCCGTGCAGATTGAAATTCACCGAGAGCGTGTAGAGCCCGTCGGGCGTGACGTCGATGGACGCGGGAAAGTTGCCGAGCAGGGTGCCGTTGCCGACGAGCGTGTCGGGGCCGAGTTCGTACTTCCAGTACTTGCCATCGGGAAAGCCATGCCCGGTGGTCATGTACAGGTACTTGCCGTCGGCGGAGATGACGAGGCCGTGCGGGCCTTCCATTTCGGCAGCGAGTTCGCCGATGCCAATGCTGCGCTCGACGGTGGTGCCCGCGGGGCCGAAGCGTATGCGATGGATGAGGTCGGCCGACTCGGCCCCGACATACACCCAGTAATCCCGGGTTGGCTTGGCGGGCTGCTGCTGGGCGTCAGCAGCGGTTGCGGTGAGCGTGGTGGCGATGCCGACCGCCGTGATCCACCGCAGGAATTGGGAGCCGGATGCGTGTCGCATGTCTGCCTTGCGTGGGGGAAGTTCGGGACGCATGATGGCCGGGTGTCCCGCGCCCGTATGGCGCGCCAGGGCACTGCCTTCATCCCCTCGGAGACCTCCCCATGAACGTAGCGCGCCGCCTGCGTTTCGTCACGATCGCTGCCGCCGTGGCGGCGGTCGGTCCGCTGCTTCCTGTGTCCCTGCAGGCCCAGGCGGCTCCCGCTGCCGCCACGGTAGCCCGACTGGTGGCCGAACCGGCGCGCGTGACGCTTCGCGCCGGTGAATCGACGCCGGTGAAAGTCACCGCCTACGACGCCAACGGCCGCGCGCTGAGTGATGCCACGGTGCGCGTGACGGGTCCGCGACAGGCCATGCGCTACAGCAACGGCAAGCTGGAAGCGTTTCGTGCGGGCTCGTACACCGCCACCGCCACGGCCATGGGCGCGCAGGGGCCCATCACGCTGGACATTCCGGTCATCGTGAGCTGGCCCGCGCTGGCCAAGCTCACCATGACGGCCGATTCGGGTCGTCTGTACACCGGCGTGGCGCTTGGCCACAAGATCGAAGGCACGCACGCCGACGGCAGCCCGCGCTACGGCCTTGTGGCCACGTGGCGCAGCAGCAACGCGGCCGTGGCCGAAGTGGATCGCTTCGGCACGGTGACAGCGCTCAAGCCCGGTGCGGTGACCATCACCGCCGAGGCGGAAGGCGTGACGGCGAGCAAGGCATACACGGTGGTGGCCAACCCGGTGGCGAGCATCGCGCTCGACATTCCCGAGGACGTGATTCTCACCGGTCAGGTGGTGCATCTCAAGGCCACGGCGCGCAACGCGAGTGGTACACCGGTGAGCGACGCGCCCATCACCTGGAGCTACACCTACACGCCGGACGACACAACGGTCGCGCCGGGTGGCCCGGGCATCGTGGACTGGGGCCGCTTCACGGCCAACCATCCCGGCCGCTTCACGTTGCTCGCGCAGAGCGGCGGCGTGGTGGCGCGCAAGGTATTGGAAGCCAAGCCGCGTGATGTGGTGCGCCGCATCTCGGTGACGGGCCGCGGCACCATCAACACCACCGCCACCAGCGACCTGTGGCCGTGGACGGGCAAGGACGGCCGCGACTACGCGCTGGTGGGCACCTGGGGCGGCGACGGCTACGGCATGGTGTTCGACATCACGGACATGAACAACATCGTGAAGACGGACTCCATCAAGATCGACGCGCGCACCATCAACGACGTGACGGTGTCACCCGACGGCCGCTACGGCGTGCTGGCGCGCGAGGGCGCGTCGAACCGCATCAACGGCGTGGTGATCCTGGACCTGGCCAATCCGGCGCATCCCAAGATTGCCTCCACCTTCGAGCAGGAACTGACGGGCGGCGTGCACAACATGTTCGCCACCAACGATCACCTGTTCGCGATTTCCGGTGGCCAGAAGTACGTCATCATCGACGTGAAGGACATCTACAAGCCGAAGTACGTGAGCGAGTACCAGCATCCCAACGCGCGCATTCACGACCTCTGGGTGCGTGACGGCATTGCCTACTCGGCACAGGGTGGCGTGGGCACGGTCATCGTGGACGTGGGCAACGGCAAGTGGGGCGGCACGATCGAGAAGCCCAAGCTCATCAACGTGTTCCCCATCAACTCGGGCCACGAGATCTATCCGTACGTCCAGAAGTCCACGGGCCGCACCTACCTGTTCATCGGCGACGAGGAGATGAACCGCGCCGGCCGCGTGTGGGAAGGCACGAACTACCGCAACACGCTGGGTCAGAAAGGCGGCATCGCGCAGACCTCGGGTGGCTACGTGCACATCGTGGACGCCACCGACCCGATGAACATGCGCAAAGTGGGCCGTTATCACCTCGAGGACTACGGCGCGCACGACATCATCGTGGAAGACGATGTGCTGTATCAGGCCTACTACGACGGTGGCGTGCGCATCGTGGACGTGAGCGGCGAGCTGATGGGCAATCTGGCCGAGCAGCGGCGCGAGATCGCGGTGTTCAAGCCGTATGACCCGCAAGGGCACACAGCCAACGCGCCGTTCGTGATGAACGCGATGCCGTGGAAGGGACAGATCCTATTCACGGACTTCAACACGGGACTTTGGGCGGCGAAGCTGGAGCCAAAGCAGAAGGCGATTACGCCTTGAGGAACAGCAGGAACAGCAAACTGCGATAGCCTTTGCGCCGGAAGCCTTTACGCCAGAAGCCGTAGGTCGGGAGCACGATGCGCGACGGCGTGTGCTTCTGACCTACGGCTTCTGAGTTCAAGGCTAGCGGAGCGGTGCTCCCGGAGTTTGCAGTTATTCCGGCCGGTACCTTCCCCATACCCCTTCGAGCGCGTCCGCGATTTCGCCCACCGAGGCGCGGGCGCGCACGGCGTCGATGATGAGCGGCATGAGCTCCGCGCGCGGCCCGCTGTGTGTGGCCAGGTACTGCGGCGCCACGGCCACCAGCTGCTGCAGCGCGGCGGTCACCGCGTTGGGATCACGCTGCGCCTTGACGGCGGCCAGTCGCGCCACCTGATCGCGCTCGAGCGCGCTGAAGTCCGGCGCGGGAATGATTGGCGGATCCTGCCCGTCACCAAACTTGTTGACGCCCACCACCACGGTGTCTCCCGACTCCACGCGCAACTGGTACTCGTAGGCGCTGCGCGCGATTTCCTCCTGGAAGAAGCCGGCGCGAATGGCCTCGGCGGCGCCGCCCAGCTCGTCCACCTTTGTCAGCAGCTCCATGGCGCGCGCTTCGACCGCATCGGTAAGCTGCTCCACGTACCAGCTGCCGGCGAGCGGATCGACGGTGTTGGCGATGCCCGACTCGTAGCCCACGATCTGCTGGGTGCGCAGCGCCAGCGTGGCAGCTTCCGCCGTGGGCAGGGCCAGCGCCTCGTCGTAGCCGTTGGTGTGCAGTGACTGCGTGCCGCCCAGCGTGGCGGCCAGCGCCTGCACGGTGACCCGCACGACGTTGTTGAGCGGCTGCTGCGCCTGCAGCGTCACGCCACCCGTCTGCGTGTGGAAGCGCAAACGGCAGCTCTGATCGTTGGCCCCGAAGCGCTCGCGCATGAGCCGCGCCCACAGTCGCCGTGCGGCGCGGAACTTGGCCACTTCCTCGAACAGGTCGTTGTGCGCCGCGAAGAAGAACGAGAGGCGCGGCGCGAAGAGATCCACCGGCAGACCGGCGTCGACCGCCTGCTGCACATAGGCCAGCGCATCGGCAAAGGTGAACGCCACCTCCTGCACCGCCGTGGCGCCAGCCTCGCGGATGTGGTAGCCGCTGATGGAGATGGGATTCCACTGCGGCACTTCAGCGGCGCAGAACCGGAACATCTCCGCCGTGAGCGCCAGCGAGGGCGCGGGCGGATAGATGTAGGTGCCGCGCGCGATGTACTCCTTGAGGATGTCGTTCTGCACTGTGCCCGAGAGCTTCTCGCGCGAGATGCCGCGCTCCTCCGCAACCACGATGTACATGGCCAGCAGCGTGCTCGCGGTGGCGTTGATGGTCATGCTGGTGGACACCTTGTCCAGCGGAATGCCATCAAAGAGCAGATGCAAATCGTCGACCGTGTCGATGGCCACGCCCACCCGCCCCACTTCGCCCGCAGCACGCGATGACGACGAATCGATGCCCATCTGTGTGGGCAGATCGAAGGCCACCGACAGTCCCGTCTGGCCCGCGTCCAGCAGCAGCTTGAAGCGTTCGTTGGTGGCCTTGGCCGTACCAAAGCCCGCGTACTGCCGCATGGTCCAGAGGCGCCCACGGTACATGGTGGGCTGCACGCCGCGCGTGAACGGGTACTGACCCGGATCACCCAGATCGCGCGCGTAGTCGGTGGACACATCGGCCGGCCGCACAACGGCCGGCACCGGAATACCGGAGGGAGAGAGTCGTTCGGACATGCCGCAATCTAACAGCCGGTCGACCGCATTCCGCGACCGACCGGCTGTTCATCCATTCGTACTGAAGACCCGACGTGTCAGCTGGCCGACACCGGCGTGGGTGCAGGACGCGCAGCGCCACGGCGCTCGGGAATGCCGGGCGCCACGTACTTGGGCAGCGGGAACTCACTCACCAGTTCCACCTCGGCCTTGCTGCCGAGATAGAGTGGCGTGCGCTGATGCAGTTCGGTGGGCTCGACATCGAGAATGCTGCCGTAGCCATCGGTGGCGGCACCGCCGGCCTGCTCGGCAATGAACGCGAGCGGATTGGCTTCGTAGAGCAGGCGCAGTTTGCCGCGCGGCGACTTCTCGTTGGCCGGATAGCAGAACACGCCGCCGCCGAGCAGGTTGCGATGGAAGTCGGCCACGAGTGAGCCCACGTATCGCACGTTCAGCGCCTTGCGCTGTCCGTCCAGTCCCCGATAGCGGCGCATGAGCGCGCGCGTGGGTTCGGGCCAGTCCTGCTCGTAGGCGTCGTTGACCGAGAGATAACGCGCCCGCTCGGGGATGCGAATGTTGGGATGCGAGAGCAGGAACTCGCCGATGGACGGGTCGAGCGTGAAGCCGTGCGCCCCCTGCCCCGTGGTGTACACCATCATCGTGCTCGAGCCGTACAGGATGTAGCCCGCCGCCACCTGGCGACGCCCCGGCTGCAGCAGGTCTTCCATCTCGCCGCGCGTGCCGCGCGTGATCTTGCGGAAGACCGAGAAGATCGTGCCCACCGGCACGTTGACATCGATGTTGGACGAACCGTCGAGCGGATCGAACAGCAGCACGTACTTGCCGCTGCGGAAGCCCTCGGGGATCTGGATGATGTCGGGCTCTTCTTCCGAGGCCATGGCGCAGAGCCGGCCGCCGTGATCGAAAGCCTTGACGACGATTTCGTTGGCGATGACGTCGAGCTTCTGCTGGACCTCACCCTGCACGTTTTCGTTGGTGGTGGCGCCGAGAATGTCGGCGAGGCCGGCACTGCGCACCTTGTTGGCGATCATCTTGCCGGCGAGCGCCATGTCGTAGAGGATGCCGGACAGTTCACCGGTGGCCTCCGGGAACATGCGCTCCTGTTCGATGATGAAACGCTCGATGGTGACGACCGATGTCGCGGTGTGCTTGACCACGGCGGGACTCCCTGCAGGGGAAAGGGACGGCATGGAATACGGGGAAGCTCGCAAGGTCGAGGCCCCCCAGCAAGCGTTACGGGGGCGCGACTGCGGCTTCATGGGAATGAAACACATGTAACAAGCGCGGGGGAACGTGCCATCGTTCCCCACGTGATTCGACCTCCAGTGTGTGCCCGTCAGAACGGACCACCACGCTGCCTTCGAGGTCGGTGCGCAACAGGGGCACGCCGCGCACGAAGAAGGCCTCGAGCGTCTCGAGCGCCGGGTGCCCGTAGCGGTTGCCCGCCCCCAGCGACGCGAGCGCCACCCGCGGCGCCACCGCGTCGAGCAGGGCCGGTGAGGAGCTGGTGCGACTGCCGTGGTGGCCCACCTTGAGCACATCGGCCCGCAGCTCCTCCGGCGGGTACCGCGAGAGCAGCCAGGCTTCTTCCTCGCCCTCGGCATCACCGGTGAGCAGAAGGCGGTGGGCGCCGAAGCGGACCCGCAGCACCACCGAGGTTTCGTTGGCATCGTGCTGCGCGGCTGTCCACGAGGAGTCGGGGGCCAGCACGTCGAAGTGCACCCCGTCGAGCGTGAGGGACTGCCCGGGCCGCACCCGCTGCCAACGCAGGCCGTGGCGGCGCAGCTGCGCCAGGGCGTCGCGATACCCGGGGCTGGTGCCCACCCAGGCGGACTCCCACCAGAGCCGCGGCCGGAGGGCCTGTACGACGCTGGCCGCGCCGCCGGCGTGGTCATCGTGCGCGTGCGACAGCACAAAGAGCGCCACCTCCCCTCCACGGCGCCGCACGTGGGGCACGACCGCGCGTCGCCCGGCGTCGCCGCCCTGCCAGCGTGGCCCGGCGTCCACCAAGACCCAGCGACCGCGCGGCGTGCGAAGGGCCACGGCATCGCCCTGGCCCACGTCGAGCACGTGCATTTCGAGCACATGGCGCGCGCCGTGCAACCAGCCCAAGCGGGCCGTGAGCCCCTGCGCATCGGCAGCCGCCCACCACAGCGTGACGGTGGCGCACAGCGCCGCAGCGACCCGCCAGCGTGTTGCGTCGCGCGTGCCGGGCCGAGAGGCGGTGCCGCGCACGAGCAGCGCCATGGTGATGCCCGCACCAAGCGCCGTGGCGAGGCTTGGTGCCAGCGGCCACACGGCAAACGGCAGACGCGCGGCCCAGGTGGCCAGGGCATCGAGGGCGGCCATGAAGGGCTGGGTGGCATCGGGCAGCCAGATGGCCAGCGCGGGCCAGGCCGAAAGCAGCATGGCCCAGGCCAGCGCCAGAAAGAGGGCTGGCTGCAGCAGGCCCACAATGGGGGCGGCCGCGAGGTTGGTGAGCGGGGCGACGACACTGACCCGTCCAAAGGTCCAGGCAATGAGTGGCGCCGTCACGACGGTGGCCACAAGACCGGTGAGACACTCCGCCACCAGCCAGCCCCTGATGCCGCGCCACTGGGCCATGCGCAGGCCGGCGCTGTGCGGCCAACGGTGCCACCGCTGTCCGGTGTCCGCCGACCGAGAGCGTTGCGACAAGGCGCGGTGGCGCTCAAGGACCTGCTCACGCGCCCAGTGCCGCCAGCGACGCCGTGCCGCTCGCGCGGCAACCAGTGCCGCCATCCCCGACACGCTCAATTGGTAGCCGAGGTCGGAGACCACCAGCGGGTTGTATGTGGGCACCAGCGCACCGAGCGCGAGCGCCGTCCACTCGTGCACGGGCCGCTGCCAGCGCGCGGAGAGTGTGACCACCGCCAGCATGATGGCGCTGCGCACGGCCGGGGCGGGCGCCCCCAGCAGCAGCACGTAGGCGCACACCAGCGACAGCGCGGCCGGTTCGAGCCAGCGGCGCGGCACGCGCAGCATGCCCCCCAATGTGAGCAGCGCGGAAGCGATGATGGCCACGTGCATGCCGGACACCGACAGCATGTGCACCAGTCCGGCGTCGGCGTAGCGATCACGCAGCGAGGCATCGATGCCGTCCTGATCGGCAATGAGCAGGGCACGCACCAGCGGGGCCCGTGAGCGGAAGTTGGCATCGATGGCTGCGCCAAGCTCTCCACGCCAGCTGCGCAGCAGATCGCGCGTAGGCGCTGAGCCTTCGTGTGACGCGTAAGTTTGTGCGACGTGGTGCTCGTTGCGTTGTTCGAGGCGCAGTTCGAGGCGTTGGTCGATACGTTGCTCGATGCGCAGCCCGCGCGCGGTACTCGTCACCACCCCCGGGGCCGGCAGCTGCTGACCGGGCCGCGGCAGTGGACCAAACCAGCGCAGTGTGGCGGGCACGGCACAGGCGCGAAGCGACGGGCGTGACGGGAGCTGAGCCACACCGCGGACAAAGCTGCCGCGTTGCCCACGACCGGCCACCACATCGTCCACCAGGACCTGCAGCGTATCACCCGCCTGCGCGGCCGCGACGAGCCGCGCGCGGCAGCTCTGCTGCTCGAGGCGCGCCGCCTGAGCCACCAGCGCACCAGCCACGGCAAACAGCGGCGCGCCAACCACCCTGGCGTCGCGCCACCAGACCGGCGGCATTCGCAGCGCCCCGGCGGAATGACGGTGCGAGTGGCCAGCGCGCCCGAGTCGCCGCACGAGCGCCACAAACAGGACCGCCACCAGCAGCAGGGGCATGACGTCCGCCACCTCCGCAGCGGCGTGGCCCATGCGGTCAGCCTGCACCGTCTGCGCACGAGGCGTGGCGGCGCGCCCCCCGACGGCCAGGCCCAGCAACCACCAGCACACCATATGCACAAGAAGCGGCATGCGGGCACCATGGCACCGCCGCCGCTTCCGTGTTGCATCAATTCCTTGCGCGTGGGGTCACGCGCACGCGTGGCGAATGGCCTAGAGCATCGGCAGCGGCTTGCGCTCCACCACGCCGGCGGCCACGGACTGCGGTGTGCCGGTGAACGTGGCGCCGGTCGTACCCGTCAGCGTGACCGTGAGATAGTCACCGATGGCGCCGGCATCGGCCGGCACCATGACCGTCTTGAAGTCGCGCGAACGCGCCTGCAGGAGTTCACCGTCGCGGGCCACCTTCTCGATGAGCACCTCCATGGTGTCGCCGAGGCGGGCCAGGTTGTTCTCGCGCGAGATGCCGCGCACGGTGGCCACCAGGCGGTCGAAGCGTTCACTCACCACCTGGTCCGGCACGTGCCACTCCACCGGCATGCGTGTGGCGGGTGTGCCCTCGCGCATGGAGAACTTGAACATGAAGGCATCGTCGAAGCGCACTTCGCGGCAGAGCGAGAGCGTGTCCTCGAACTCCTCGTCGGTTTCGCCGGGGAAGCCCACAATGATGTCGGTGGTGAGCGCGAGACCGGGAATGGCTGCGCGCAGACGCGCCACACAATCCAGATACTCCTCGCGCGAGTAGCGCCGCAGCATGCGCTTGAGCATGCTGGTGCTGCCGCTCTGCATGGGCAGATGCACGTGCTCGCAGACCGTGGGTGTTTCCGCCATGGCGGCAATCACCCGGTCGCTGAAGTCGTTGGGGTGCGGACTGGTGTAGCGCACCCGGCGAATGCCGTCCACGGCGCCAACCGCGCGCAGCAGGTCGGCAAAGTCGTGCGTGCCGTCGGTGTAGGAGTTGACCGTCTGCCCCAGCAGCACCACTTCGCTCAGCCCCTTTTCCACCACCTGCTGCACCTCGCGCACCACGTCGGCCAGTTTGCGGCTGCGCTCGGGCCCACGCGTGTAGGGCACGATGCAGTAGGTGCAGCGATAGTCGCAGCCACGCTGCACGGGAATCCAGGCCTTCACGCCCTCGAAGCGACGCGCCACCACGTCCTCGTAGTGCTCCTCGAGGTCGAAGTCGGTGGCGGTGAAGCGCTCGCCGTTGCGCGCGCCATCGAGCAACGAGGGCAACGCGCGGTAGCCATCGGGGCCCACCACCAGCGAGACGTGCTTGGCCTGATCGAGGACGCGCGGCCCGAGGCGCTGTGCCATGCAGCCGGTGACACCCACGATGGTGTCGGGCTTCATGTAGCGGCGCAGCTCACCCAGACGGCCGATGACGCGCGTTTCCGCATTCTCGCGAATGGCGCAGGTGTTGACGAGAATGACGTCGGCGCCGTCGGGCGCATCGACGGGATCGTAGCCGTGCGCGGCCAGCTTGCCGTACATGAGTTCCGAATCGGCCACGTTCATCTGGCAGCCGTAGGTCTCGATGTAGACGGTGGGGCGTGGGGTGCTCATGTTTGACTCAGGGCCGGATCTGCAGGCCGATACCGAACAGCCACGCCGACTCCGACGCCGCCTGTCCGCTCGCCGAGCGTGATGCACGCTGCAGCGACAGGTCGATGGACGCCGCTTCGCGGGCCACCGGAAGACCGAGGCCCGTGGACCAGCGTGTCTCGCGCACCTGCGCTCCGCCCGTGGTAGCAAAGGGCAACTGATTGCGCGCATACCCCGCGCGTACCAGCACCGGCACACCGCGGAGCCGCGGGCCGACCACTTCTGCACCGGCAAACACGTTCTGCGCGTCGTAGGCCTTAACGCGCTCCGATCCCATGCTGCCCATGTCGGACCAGGACACCTGCTCCATGCCGACGGCAAACGTGGAACCGGCAATGCCGTCGTAGCGCAGGGCGAGCCCCAGGCGATTGGGGACGCCACCGGTGGCGCGCACGGTATCGCGAATGCGCGAATCGAAATCGTTGCCCATGCGATAGGACGCGTGCGCCGACAGGTTGGGCAGCACACGCAGCTCACCGCCCACCGACAGCGCCGTACCGAAGTAGGTGGCGCGCGAGGAATCGATGACACCACCGAAGCGCAGGGTGTCGGCGAAGGTGCGTTCGCGCGCCCCCACGTGCTCACCGGTCATGACGTGGCCGGCCACCCCCACACGCAGGCGACTGTTGGCCTGCCAGCCGATGGCCGCGCGCAGGTCGCCGATGGCGCCGCGCATGTCGAGCCGGTCGGTGGTGGGCACGGTGACGCCGTTGAGATTCGCCGAGCCCGTGGTGATGGTGGTGAAGGAGCGATCGAGCAGGCTGCTGGCGGCCAGCGAAACGGCCAGCCCCTTGCCGGCGGGCACCGCCACGGTGAGCAGCGGAATGCGCTGCACAGTGGTGCGCTCGCTGCGGCCGTTGATGCTGAGCCGACGATACTCGGGCTCCGCCTGCGCGCTCAGCACGGTGCGTGGCAGTCCACCGATGGACGCGGGATTGATGGGCGAGAGGGCATCGAACTCACCGAACGCGCCGGCGGTGCCGGCGGCGCGGGTGCTGAGACCACCCACGGGATAGCCGAAGCCCAGCCCGCTCAGTGTCCCCTGCGCTTGAACGACGCCCGCCGTGCCCAGCAGGAGCGCGACGCAGGCGGCCGCCACAACACGGCGCGAACCAGGGAAAGTGCTCAATGACGTCATGGCAGCACGAAGTCCGCGCGCGGGAGATAGGTGATGCGAAGACGCGGGCGAAGCCCCGCGGCGGCTTCACTGCTGAAGAAGCGCAACTCCGCCGGCTGGGCGCCTTCGAGGCCGATGCGGAAGGCCACGGCACGCGGCACGTTGAGCGGCAGCGTGCGCCAGGTGCGCGCGAGCGCCAGCACGTTCAGCCTGCGCAGGCCACTGTCGGAGGGCACGAGAGCCGCCGTGTCCACCGATGCAAAGGCACCCTCCGCCGCGAGATCGAGCACACGCCGCAGGTTGCTGATTGAATCGGTGGTGGTGGGCACCAGCGGAATGAGCGCCACCGAGTCGTTGGCGTTGCCGAAGCGCGACCGCGTCTGCGTGAGCAACAGCTCGGCGCGCACGATGGTGCTCGAGTCGGTGATGCGCAGCGGCACATTGAAGCGCAGGTAGCTGCGATGCGCCGGGTAGCCACCCACCACCAGTGTGCCCGCTGTGACGCCGACCGAACCGAGTTCCGTCAGCGCGTACACCTGATAGGACAGCAACACGTCGGTGGTGGTGTTGCTGATGCTGGTGTTGGTGCCGAGGATGATGGGGCGATACAGCGTGTCGGTGCGCGGATCGTAGCGCAGCGTGGGCGCTCCGGCGCCGAGCTGGAAGGCGCGCACGCGCAACTGTCCGCTGCCGCCGCTGATCTGCAGGCCCACGCGGAAGCGCGAGCGGCTGGCGATCTTGCCCTCCAGCACCGCACGGGCAACGGGGATGCGCAGCGAGTCGCCGGTGGCGGTCGGTGTCAGCGTGAGCGAGCCGATGCGGCGATCACTCCTGAAGAGCGAACGCACCACCGAGGCCACGGAATCGGAGGCCGTGGTGTCCACGTCGAAGAGTTCGAGCGTGACCGGCGTGCTGCCCCGACGACCCGTGGTATCGAGTGGCAGCACGATGTACACCGAGTCCACCGTGGTGATGGAGTCGAGCGCGCCAGTGCCGTTGGGCTGATAGGACGTGGCCAGCTGGTCGAAGCGCAGCACCGCGCGCGTGACCAGCGTGTCGGGCCGATTGGCCAGCAGCAGCGTGGACGAGAGCCCCAGCGTGGGATAGCCGGCCAGCGACGTGTCGAGCACGACGGCGTCGAAGGTGGTATCGCGGAAGGGCTCGTCCTGCGAGGGACAGAGACTGGGGCAAGCCACGCCGCCATCGAGGTTCTCGGTGCAGGCCGCGGCCGCCACCGAAAGCAGGATGGCCGCAGTAGCGACCAGCGGGGCACGCCACCGTGCCCAGGACCAGCGGGACTGCTCAGACATTCTCGAGCGATGCAGGCGTGAATGGTGCCGGCAGCAACTCGGCCAGCGACCAGCGAGCCGTGCGCCCATCGGGCGCGACGGCAAAGACTTCGAGCGCGGGGGCGAATTCCACCAGCGCCTGACGACAGATGCCACAGGGCGGCGTGGGTTGCGCCGCCTCCGAGGTGATGACTACGCGCGTGAACCGCCGCACTCCGGCCGCGACCGCCATGCCGAGCGCGACGCGCTCCGCACAGGTCCCCGCCGGATAGGACGCATTCTCCACGTTGCAACCGGCAAAGACGCGACCGTCCTCCGCCTCGAGCGCCGCGCCCACCGGGAAGCGCGAGTAGGGCGCATAGGCGTTGGCGCGCGCCGCGTCGGCCGCGGCACGCAATGACGCCGGGGCCACGAGCTCAGGCCCGGAGCTCATGCGTGCACAACCTGCGACAGAAACGACTGCCCACGCCCCGTCCACGGGACACCGAACCACTCGGCCACCGTCGCGCCCACGTCCGAAAACGTGTCGCGCGTGCCGAGGGCACCGCCGCGTACGCGCGCCCCGGTCACCAGCAGGGGCACCCGCTCCCGCGCGTGATCGGTGGAAGCGGTGGTCGGGTCGTTGCCGTGATCGGCGGTGATGAGCAGCAGGTCGTCCTCCCGCAGGGCAGAAAGCAGCGCGGGGAGCGCCCGATCGAACGCCTCGAGCGCCCCCTGGAATCCGCGGACATCGTTGCGATGCCCGAACAGCTGGTCGAAATCTACCAGATTGGCGAAGCAGAACCCACGCGGGGCCGTCTCCAGCCAGTGCTGGAGGGCGGCGAGGCCCTCCGTGTTGTCGGCCGTGTGCTGCGAAACAATGCCGCGGCCGGCAAAGAGATCGTCCACCTTGCCCACGCCGTGGCGCGGGATGCCGGCGCGCTCGAGCAGGTCGAGCAGCGTGTCGCCCGGCGGCTGAATGGAGTAGTCGCGGCGATTGGCCGTGCGACGCCAGGCACCCGGCTCGCCCACAAACGGACGCGCGATGACGCGTGACACGTCATGCGGCGCCACCAGCAGGGCGCGCGCGGTTTCGCAGGCCCGGTACAGCTCCTCGAGCGGAATCCAGTCCTCGTGCGCCGCCACCTGAAAGACCGAGTCGGCACTGGTGTACACAATCCAGGCCCCCGTCTCCCGCTGCTGTTCGGCGTATTCGGCAATGACGGCGGTGCCGCTGGCCACGGTGTTGGCCACGACGGGTCGCCCGGTGGCCGCCACGAAGGCGTCAATGACCTCGGGCGGAAACCCCTGCGGATAGGTGGGAAAGGGGCGCTCGAGATGCAGGCCGGCCAGCTCCCAGTGTCCGGTGGTGGAGTCCTTGCCCGCCGAGCGTGGCAGCAGCACGCCATGGGCGCCGACGGGATGGGCCACAGGCGGAACCCCGGCCACCATGGTGGCATTGCCGAGCCCCAGGCGCTGCAGGTTGGGCAGATCGAGGCCCCCAACGGCGCGCGCCACATTTCCCAGCGTATCGCTGCCCGTGTCGCCGTAGGCGGCGGTATCGGGCGCCTCACCGCAGCCCACGCCGTCGAGCACGAGCAGCAGCGCGCGGCGGGCCTCAGCGTGGACAGATGTGGATTCGGGAGACGGCATCACGGAATGTTCGGGGACCAGCTCAGGCGCGCTGGCGCAAGCCAGTGCAGCGGACAACCGGGACCCGCAGGGCGAGCCCCACCAGCAGTTCGTACGGTGACACGCCACCACGGGCCGCCACCCACTCGGTGCTGAGCAGGTCGTGGCCGTCGGCGCCGAGCAACGTGGCCACGTCGCCGACTGCACAGGGCCGGTCGGTGACGTCCACCATGGTCATGTCCATGGTGACCCGCCCCACCACCGGGCAGCGCGTTCCGTGGATAAGTACCACCCCGGCGTTGGAAAGATGCCGGCGATATCCATCGGCGTATCCGGCGGCCAGCGTGGCTATGGTTCGCCGCGAGGGCGCCGTCCATGTAGCCCCGTAAGATACCGACTCGCCGGCCTCGACGTGACGGAGATCGACAATCCGGGCGCGCAGATGCGGGACCTGCCGGAGCCCCAGCTCGTCGGCGAACATGCCGGCGTAGAGGGCGATGCCCGGCCGGGCGAGCTGGCCGGGGGAGCCCGTGGTCCGGCTCACGATGCCGCCGCTGTTGTCGCGGTGCGTGAGGCAGCCGGCGGGCAGCACGTCCATGAGGGCGGCCAGGGCCTCGTCAAAGCGGACGTCCTGCTGCTCGCGTGAGGCCAGGGACTCGTCGGCCGAATGGAAATGGGTGAAGACCCCTTCGGGCGGATGGGCCGCGAGGATGCGGCGCAGCGGGGCGACCTCGTCCCAGCGCACACCGGCGCGGGCCATGCCGGTGTCGATGGCCAGATGCCAGGGGCGGAGCGCGCCGGCGGGGCTGAGCGCGGCCCAGGCGGCGATGTCGGCTTCGCGGTGCAAGGTTGGGCGCAGATCCAGCGCCGCGGCGCGGGCGAGCTCCTCGGCGCGGAGCGGCGTGCTGCAGACCAGCCGCGCCGTGCAGCCGGCGGCGCGCAGTTCCGCGGCCTCATCGAGCGAGGCAATGCCGGCGCCCCAGGGGCGGTCTGCCGCGCTGACATGGGCCTGGTCATGGTCAGCGAAGGGCAGCCCGAGGGCGCGCGCGCTGTCCACGGCTCCCAGGCCGTAGGCATTGGCCTTGATCATGACCAGCAGCGGCACGCCCGCCCGTGCCCGCAGGACACGCGCATTGTGACGCAGCGCGTCGTCGTCCACTTCGAGCCAGGCGCGGTCGAGGTCGGTGGAACGGGCCGGGTATATTGGCGGAGCGGACATCCCGGCAATCCTAAGGGGTCCGCGCGCAGTTTTCATCGGTTCTCCGTCTGCCCAGCCATGCCCAGCACACCGGAAACGCCCGGCGCCTCCCTGCCCGCGGGTTCAAGTCCCGCCGGCGCCCCTGCCCCCCGCTCGCTCGACGACGCGCTGGCCCTCATGAAGGACCTGCGCGCGCGCTGCGACTGGGACCGGGTGCAGACGCATCAGTCGCTGCGTCCCTATCTCATCGAGGAGGCGCACGAGGTGGACGACGCCATTGCCGGCGGCGACGATGCCACGCTGCGTGACGAGCTGGGCGACCTCTTCCTGCAGGTGCTGTTTCACTCGGTGGTGGCGGAAGAGCGCGGCGCCTTCAGCATGCAGGATGTGGCGGGGGCGCTGGTGGCCAAGATGCACGCGCGGCATCCGCACCTCTACGGCGACGGCATCAAGCGCCCGTGGGAGAGCATGAAGGCGGCCAGGGCCACGCGCTCAACTCTCGAGGAGGGCCTGCCGGCTGGCCTGCCCTCGCTGCACCGCGCGCATCGGCTGCAGGATCGTGCGGCCGGCGTGGGCTTCGACTGGGACAATGCACTCGGCCCGCTGGCCAAGGTGCGCGAAGAAGTCGAGGAGGTTGCGCGGCTCATTGATCCCGACACCGGCGCCGTGCGCGATGGCGATGCGCTGGAAGGCGAGCTGGGCGACCTGCTGTTTGCGGTGGTGAACCTGTGCCGGAAGACCGGCGTGCACGGCGCGTTGGCGCTGGACCGGACGAACGCGAAGTTCGTGCGACGCTACGCGGCGATGGAGCGACTGGCGAATGCCGACGGGAAGACGCTGACGGCGTTGTCGCTGGAGGAGCAGGATGAGTACTGGGAGGCGGTGAAGCGGGAGGAGCATTCCGAATGACTTACAACTCGAAACCCTCACTCAAGACTCGAAACTGATCAGTTCCGGGTTGTGAGTAAGGGTTTCGGGTTGTGAGTTGCGGCCTGCTGACTGCTTCCCCGCCTTACGGCGCCAGCCTTCCCATCATCCGCGGGAACGGAATGCACTCGCGGATGTGCTCGATGCCGCAGATCCAGGCAATGGTGCGCTCGAGGCCGAGCCCGAAGCCCGAGTGCGTGAAGGTGCCGTACTTGCGCAGGTCGAGGTACCAGCCGTAGGCCTCCACCGGCAGGCCCTCGTGCACGAGGCGCGCGAGGATCTTGTCGTAGTCGTCCTCACGCTGCGAGCCGCCGATGATTTCGCCGCGGCCCTCGGGCGCGAGCAGGTCGGCGCAGCGCACGGTGCGCGGATCGGCCGGGTTCTCCTTCATGTAGAACGCCTTGGCTTCCTTCGGATAATTCACCACGAAGACGGGCCGCTGGTACTCGTCCACGATCATGGCCTCATCGGGCGCGCCGAGATCGTCACCCCACACGATGTCGCTGCCCTTGGACTGCGCGAGCTTGACCGCCTCGCCGTAGTCGAGCCGCACGAAGGGCTGCGACACACAATCGAGCTTGCTCGTGTCACGCTCGAGCACCTTGAGTTCTTCCTGACGACGTTCGAGCACGCGCTCCACCAGATAGCGCACAAACGCTTCCTGGAGATCCATGTTGTCGTCCTGATCGTACCAGGCCATCTCCGGTTCGATCATCCAGAACTCGGTGAGATGCCGGCGCGTCTTGCTCTTCTCGGCGCGGAAGGTGGGGCCGAAGGTGTAAATGCGACCCAGCGCCGCCGCGAGCGCCTCGCCATAGAGCTGACCGGTCTGCGCGAGGTAGGCCGTGCCTTCCTCGAAGTACTCGGTGCTGAAGAGTCCCGCACGCTCACCGATGGCGGCGGTGAGAATGGGCGTGTCGCAGCGCACGAAGTCGCGCGCATAGAAAAAGTCATGCACGGCCTGCTCGAGTTCATGGCGCACGCGCATGATGGCCACCTGGCGCGGGCTGCGCAGCCAGAACGTGCGATTGTCGAGCAGGAAGTCGATGCCGTGCTCCTTGGGCTGGATGGGATAGTCCAGCGGGCTCGAGCCGACAATCGACAGCGAGCTGACACCCATTTCGTAACCGCCCGGCGCCCGGGCATCGGCGCGCACGCTGCCCGTGACGGCCACGCTGCACTCCTGCGTCAGCTGCCCGAAGGCCTCCCAGTCCGCCTCACTGACCTCGGCCTTCACCACCACGGCCTGCATGATGCCCGTGCCATCACGCAGCACGGCAAAGCCCAGCTTGCCCTTGCTGCGCAGGTGGGTGACCCAGGCGCGCACGGTCACGGTGGCGCCATCATGGTGCTTGAGATCGGCAATGCGGACGGTGGTCTGATTCACGGGACCGACGGGCTGAGACACGAGGTGGCCGGCGGGCCATGGAGCCAGAGGGCCGGCAGGAAGCCCGAATAATGCACCATCGGGACCTGCCTGCGCAGTGGGCTAGACGCGTGCCTGCAGCATGCTGCGCACCCGACTGACGAGGGCGTCGGGCGTGAAAGGCTTGGCGATGTAGCCGTGCTGCAGGTCGTCGGGCAGTGGATCACCCTCCTGATAGCCCGACATGAACAGCACCGGAATGTCGTAGCGCCGTGCGGCCATGGCCTCCGCCAGCTCGGCGCCGCCAAGCCGCGGCATGACCACATCGGTGAGCACCAGCTCGGGCAGCTCCACCGCCTGTTCGAGCTTGTCCAGCGCATCCTGCCCATCGAAGGCCACCTCCACGCGGTAGCCATGCCGGCGGAGAATCTCGCCGACGAGTCGGCGCAGACCGGCCTCGTCTTCCACCACCAGGACCAGCTCCCCATTGGCCACCGCGGGCGCCGGAGGCGCAGCCTCCGGATCGACGGCGACCGGCTCGAGGCGCGGCCAGGCAAGGCTGACGGTGGTGCCCCGCCCCGGCGCGCTCTCCACGAACACATGCCCACCGGCCTGGGTGACCAGACCGTAGACGGTGCTGAGCCCGAGCCCCGTCCCATCCCCCAGTCGCTTGGTGGTGAAGAAGGGCTCGAACATGCGCGCCTGAACCTCGGGTGTCATGCCGGTACCGTTGTCCTCCACTTCCACCAGCACCCATTCGCCCGCCGGCAGACCGGCATACGGCGCGCCACTGACGCCCGTCAGATCGAGGGGCCGCGTGCGGAGCTGAATGCGGCCGCCATTCGGCAGGGCATCGCGCGCATTGACCACCAGATTGACGATGACCTGCGACAACTGCCCGCCGTCGGCCAACACCGGCAGCGGGCCGGCGCCGGTCTCGGTCTGCAACTGCACGGTCTCGCCGATGAGGCGCCGCAGCATGCGATCGATGTCCTTCACCACGCCGTTCACATCGAGCCGCGTGGGGGTGCTCTTCTGGCGACGGGAGAACGACAGCAGCTGCGAGGTGAGCAGCGAGGCACGGTCGCTGGCCTTGAGAATCTCGGCCAGATCCATGCGCATGCTCCCGAGCTGACGCGCCGCGTCGCCCGATGACGATTCCGCCTGCAACTGCGCCGCCTGCTGTTCGGCGAGTTGCGCAAAGCCCACGATGGCCGTGAGCAGGTTGTTGAAGTCGTGGGCCACGCCGCCGGCCAGTGTGCCCACGGCCTCCATCTTCTGCGAGTGCAGCAACTGTTCCTCGAGCTCACGCCGCTCGGCGGCCTCGCGCCGCAGGTCGTCGTTGGCCTGGGCCAGCGCCTGCGTGCGCTCATCCACCGCGCGGCGCAGACGCTCCTGCCGGCCCGCCACGCCGTAGGCCAGTGTGGCCAGCAGAACGACGATGAGTGCCGACGCGAGTCGGGTGGGGCGCAGGTCATCGACCACTGCCGCCTGCCAACCGCGGGCCGGCGCGGCCAGCAGGGTCCAGCTGCCGTCGCCAACCGGCACCTGAAAACTCACGGGGTCGGTGGGCACCTTGTCGAACGGCGCCACGGGCTGGCCCCGGCGGTCGAGCAGGGCCACCTGCACCGTCGACGGCAGTCGCGCAAAGTCCGCCTCGTACAGCAGCTCCCCGACATTGAGCACGAGGGCCACCTGATCGGGGAAACCCTCCGACTTGGCCGTCACGCGGAGACGGAGCACGATGCCAACCCCGCCCTGCAGCAGCGGAAAGGGACCGGCCAGCGCCATGGCGTCCGATCGCCGCGCGCGCTCCACGCCATCCCGGACATCGGGATCGGGGTGCTTGGTCAGGTCGTAGCCGATGACGGTGCCGGAGTCGGTCCCGGGGTTGGTGGCGACGATGCGCGCATTGCGCACCAGCTGCACCGCGCGCACACCGGGCGCGGCCACCCGGAGTCCGTCGGCAAAGGTGGAAAACTTGCGATCGAGTTCGTCGGTGGAGGGCTGCAGACTGACGAACTGCCGCAGTGCCTCGAGGCGAACGATGCGCCGCTGAAAGATGCCCTCGAGCAGCGCCGTGTACGGCGCCACGAAGGCCTCGACGCGCGTGCGTTCGCGGGTGACAAGCCGGCCGGCGTACCAGCGGTCAAAGACGGTGGCCACCACTGCACCCAGCAGCAACGTCAAACCCACCGCTCGCAGGCGGCGGACAGGAAATGACGGACGTTGTGGGGCCACCAGAATTTTCACCACCGATTGGGTTCCCGCGCAGTCCCAGCGACGTCGCGGGACTCCTGCATAACATGACCTTTTGGACGTGTTTTCGTCACTCCTGCCGCCCGGATTGCGACATGGCTACCCCACCCGGAACAGGTCGAGCGCCCGCGCATAGCCCACCGTAAGCAAATGCCGCAGACCGGCGTGGTCAGGACCCACCAGCAGCGGGTCATTTCGCAGGATCTGGTCCGCCATTCGGCGGGCCGTGTCGTTCAGGGCCTCGTCGCGCAGCAGATCGGCCACCTTGAAGGCCGGCAGGCCATGCTGCTTCGCGCCAAACAGATCGCCCATACCGCGAAGGCGGAGATCGGCTCGCGCGATCTCGAAGCCGTCTTCGGTGGACGCGAACATGCCCAGCCGCTCGGCCGCCTCGGCGCCCACGTCGCCCAGCAGCACGCAGAAACTCTGCGCGGCGCCGCGCCCCACCCGACCGCGCAGCTGATGCAGCTGCGAGAGACCAAAGCGCTCGGGGTGTTCGATGATCATGACGGTGGCGTTGCCGACATCGATGCCCACTTCGATGACCGTGGTGGCCACCAACACGTCGAGCGCCCCGTCGCGAAAGCGGCGCATGATGTCGTCGCGCTCGTCGGCCGGCAACTTGCCATGCAGCAGCGCCACACGCCGCGCGCTGAAGGGCCCGGCCACGAGTTGTTCGTACATGACGGTGGCCGCCTTGAGGTCGATCTTCTCGCTCGTCTCGATGAGCGGATAGACGACATACACCTGCCGCCCCTCGTCGAGCTGCGTATTGGCAAACTCGAACACCTTGGCACGGGCGGCCTCGCTGCGCAGCACGGTGGTGACGGGTTGCCGACCGGGCGGGCGTTCGTCGAGCACACTCACGTCGAGGTCACCGTAGAGCGTGAGGGCCAGTGAACGCGGAATGGGTGTGGCACTCATGAGCAGCACGTCGGGTGCCTCGCCCTTGGCCCCCAGCTGCGCGCGCTGCTCCACGCCGAAGCGATGCTGCTCGTCGATGATGACGAGGCCAAGGTCGGCGAAGTGCACGGCCTCCTGCACGAGCGCGTGTGTGCCGATGGCGAACACCGGACCCGCTTCCGCCAGACGCGAGAGGGCGGCGCGGCGCTCGCGCGCTCCCAACCGGCCTGTGAGCAGCACCGGCGTGATGCCCAGTGGCGCGAGCAGTTGGCCCACACTGCGGGCGTGCTGCTCCGCCAGCAGTTCGGTGGGCGCCATGAGCGCCACCTGCGAGCCGTTCTCCATGGCCAGCAGTGCACTGAACACGGCCACGACCGTCTTGCCCGCACCGACATCGCCCTGCAGCAGACGATGCATGCGCCGCGGACTCTCCATGTCGTGCACGATTTCGCGAATGGCGCGCACCTGCGCATGCGTGAGCGTGTACGGCAACGCGGCGCGCAACTGACTGGTGAGTTCGCGGCGGTTGACGAAGGCGCGGCCACCACGGGCCTCGCGCGCAATCTGATTGGCGCGGCGCTGAAGCAGTTGCACGCAGAGCAGCTCCTCGAAGGCCAGACGCGCGCGCCCCCGCGCCGCTTCGGCCAGCGACTCCGGTCGGTGCACCATGCGCAGCGCGTCAGGCAGCGCCGGCACATCGGCTTCGCGCAGAATGGCATCCGACAACGGCTCTTCGACCAGTGGAAGCAGCGCGTCGAGATGCTGCTCGACGAGCCCGCGCAGCAGCCGCACCGACAGGCCCTCGGTGCTCGGGTACACCGCCAGCACGCGCCCGCCGGCCGTGCCCTCCTCCTGCGGCCCCAGATTGACAAACTCGCGCGGCTGCAGGCGCTTGCCGTGGAAGAAGCGCACCGGGCCGCTGCACAGCAGCCAATCGCCCTGGTTGATGCTGCGATCGAGGAAGGGCTGACCGGGCCAGGCCAGTTCGAGCATGCCGGTGCTGTCCTGCACCACCGCCTGAAACACCCGCAGGCCCTTGCGCGTGGGCAGCACACCCTTGGCAATCACCTTGCCCAGCACGGTGACGTCGCTGCCCACCGCCGCCTGCACGATGGGCGTGACGGTGCTGGCATCCTCGTAGCGATGCGGAATGTGCCGCAGCAGATCGCCGGCCACCGTGATGCCCAGTCGCGCGAGATGAGTGGCGCGCGCAGGGCCGACGCCCTTGAGATAGGTGACCGGCGTGTCGAGCGCGAGACGCGGGGCCGGGCGGACGCCGACACGCCGGCGCCGCTCTTCTGCCTCCGAGCTCTCGCGCCAGCTCACAGCGTCAGGCCTCGACCAGTTCCCGCGCGTAGTCGCCCGCGTCGAAGGGCGCGAGGTCGCCCACCTGCTCGCCCAGGCCCACAAACTTGATGGGCACATTGAGCGCCTCGTGCACGGCCACCACGATGCCGCCCTTGGCGGTGCCATCGAGCTTGGTGACCACCACGCCGGTCACGGGCACGGCTGCCGAGAAGGTGCGGGCCTGCGAGAGCGCGTTCTGCCCGATGGTGCCGTCGAGCACCAGCAGCACCTCGTGCGGTGCGTCGGGGAGTCGCTTCTTGATCACGCGGTGAATCTTGCGCAGCTCCGTCATCAGGTCGTCACTGGTGTGCAGACGACCCGCCGTGTCAACGATGACAACATCGGCGCCGCGGGTGATGCCGGCATCCACGGCATCGAAGGCCACCGAGGCCGGATCGGAGCCGGCCGCCCCACCGACAAAGTCCACCTTCGCACGCTCGGCCCACACTCGCAGCTGATCGATGGCGCCGGCACGGAAGGTGTCGGCGGCGCCGAGCAGCACGCGCTTGCCCTCGCGCTGCAACTGCGCCGACAGCTTGCCGATGAAAGTGGTCTTGCCCGCACCATTGACGCCGATGACGAGCAGCACGGTGGGGCCAGTGGCGGCAAGGTGCAGCGCGGGATCGGCGTTGCCCGCACGCAGCGCGGCCTCGACACCCTCGGCCAGCGCCTCGCGGAACTGCGTCTCGGTCTTCACCTCACCGCGCTTGTGGCGACGCTCCACCTCCGCCACCAGCGCCAGTGAGGTGGGCACGCCGAAGTCACTTTCGATGAGCAGGGTTTCCAGCGCTTCCAGCGAACCTTCGTCGACACCCTTGAACAGCACACCAAGGTCGGTGCGCACCACGTCCTTGAAGCGCTGCCACAGCGAGCGCTTGGGGACGTCATCCTTGGAACGAAACAGTCGGGACATGCGAGTTATCCATCGCCCGGTTGGCGATGACGCCACCGGGACTCAAGTCAACGGGAATCAGAGCGCTTCGCCATCGCTGACCGCTGGCGCTGAGCGCTAACGCTGGCCGCTGGCGCGTCGCAGCAGCCACTCGGCACAGAGCAACAACAGCGCGGCCACGAAGGGCCAGCTCCTGTCGGCGAGACGCGGGGCATCGCTGCCGGCCACACCGCGCACGAGTGGACCGGCCTGCACCGCCGGCGCACGCGGCACCCACTCGCGCGATGCGTTCACCACCAGCACACTGCGCCCGCCGGTCGTCTCCACGTCATACACGCCAGCGGGCAGCGCGGGTGACTGCGTTTCGAACTCCGTGCCGGAAAAGCGCAGCGTGAGCGAGTCGTTGCCTGCCGGCGCCGCGGAAGCCGCCGAGGCAGCAGCCGAGGCACCAGCCGCCGAAGCACCAGCCGCCCGGCGCGCCAGGCGTACCGTGACCACGGTGTCTGCCCCGCCCCGGCGCCAGGCCACGGGTTCGCCCGCACGCAGCACCCCGCCCACCGGCCGCGCCGCGCGCACGTCGCCACGTCCCGCCGACAGCCAGTCGAATATAGCGCCCCACAGGGCGGCAAAGGCTTCGCGGCTGCGCCCCGCACGCAGGGACCACCCGGCCCAGCCGGAGCCCGACACGAGCACGCTGCGCTGTCCGGCGCTTTCGCGAATGGCCACCGCCGCCGCGGCCTCGCCCCGCTTGCCCAGCTGCGCGGTGAGCACGGGGGTGCCTTGCCGCACGGGGCCCGCCAGTGTCACGGGTGGCAGCGAATCGAAGGGCAGCGCGGCGAGCGCCGCCATGAGCGGCGAGTCCGGCGCCCCCGAGACGTACCACTCGGGCGTGCGCGTAATTTCGCCGGCGCGGGCCAGCACCGTGGGCGGCGCCGGAACCCAGAGCGCGCGGGCCAAGGGTGACGCGGAGCCCGCGGCCGCCGGCTTCCACGTGGTGTCGCCATGCACAATGAGCATGCCGGCCGACGCCGCGCGCGCGCGCACCTCGGCCTCGCTGATGGGTGCCAGTGTGCCTTCCACACGCCAGACACCGGGCGCCACACGCAGGTAGGCGCGCGTGGGCACGTCGAGTGCGCCACGCAGCACCGTCAGCACTTCACGTACATCCAGGTCGGGCGCGGTGGAGACGAACACCGCGCTCGGCCGATCGCCCACGTCCACCGCGACCGATAGCGTATCGTTGCGCGGCTCCACGTCGCCCGACACGGAAAGCGCGGCTTGCACGAGGGCGACGCCTTCACTCGACGACGGGGCCACCACCGGCAGGGAGATACGCGCGCTGGCGTGGGGCGCAAGCGCCGGCACGGCCGCATTGCCATAGGGGCGACCATCAACGAGCAGCGCCAGCGTGCCGTCGCCGGTGGCCAGCGGACCGGCCGTGAGCGTGATGCGCACTTCGCTCGAGTCGCCGGTGGTCCAGGCTGTCGGGACCGACAATTCGGCCACCGCCACGTCCGGACGCGGTGTACTGGGCCAGCGCACGGCGCGCGAACCAGGAGGCGCCTCGGCCAGGGCCTCGGCGTCGTCCACCTCGCCGTCGGTGAACAGCACGAGGCTGCGTCCCAGCGCGGCGGCGCGGTCCACCGCGGGCCGCACGCGGGAGGCCGCATCATCGGGCAACCAGCCGCCAACCTCGTCGGCGGTGGCGTCACGCAGCGAATCCCCAATGGCCACGAGCGGCGCGTCAGAGGGGAAGCGCGCGAGCGAGTCCTGCAGCAGCGTGCGCCAGGCGCGCGCCATGCTGCTGTCGTCGCCGGCCGCGCGACGGGCCGATGCCGAGCGGTCGATGGCGATGAGGGGCTGACGCGGCGTGGCGCGACCGGCGGCGGCCCCGAAGAGCATGGCCGCCACGAGCATGACGGCAGCAGCGCGCAGGGCGGCCAGCAGCCAGCGCCGCAGTCCCGCCGCTTCACCCGAAGGCGATGGGCCACGACCGTACGCCAGCCAAGCGGCCAGGGCACCCAGTGCCAGCGCCGCCGCCCAGGGAATCAACAGCACATGCGTCTCAGGTTCGGTTCAGGGAGAAACGGGGACGGGGCAGAAGAACGAATTCTCCTGCCCCGTCATTCCGGTGCGCGGGCGCGAGATCGCGCTCACGCCACGATTACGCAGCACGGGCGGGCGACGCTCAATCGCCTCCGATGCGCACGGGCACGGGGCGGTCGGCCACGAGGCCCAGCGGCGCGTCGAGCTGCGCAAAGATGCGCGACTTGAGGGCGGCGAACGCCGAGCGGTGTTTGGCCTCGAGCGGCTCACCGGCCACGTTGCGCAGGGCAACGCGCGGGTCGCGGTGCACGCCTTTGACCAGCACCTCGAAGTGCAGATGCGGCGCGGTGGACAGTCCGGTTGAGCCTACCTTCCCGATGGTCTGCGCGATATTGACGGTGCTGCCCGACTTCACGTTGATGGCATCGAGATGGCCATAGCGCGTGACCATGCCGTTGGCGTGGCGGATTTCGATGGTCTTGCCATAGCCACCCTTCCATCCGGCGAAGATGACACGGCCATTGCCGAGGGCGCGGACGGGGGTGCCACGGGACGCGGCGTAATCCATGCCGGAATGCCGGCGCAGGGTGCCGAGAATGGGATGACGCCGCATGCCAAACACGGAGCTGATGCGACGGAACTCGAGCGGCGCGCGCAGGAAGGCGGCGCGCATGGACTTGCCCTCGCCGTCGAAGTAGGACACGCGTGTGCCCTGGGCAAAGCGCAGCGTTTCGACGGGCTTGCCCGACATGGTGAGTCGGGCGGCGATGATGGCGCCGGGACGCACGAGGCCATTGGGGGCCCGCTGCCGCTCGACCAGCACCCGCACGGAGTCGCCCTTCTGCAGGTCGCGACTCAGATCGACTCGGTACTCGAGCACGTCAGCCAGCGCGTAGGCCAGCTCGGTGCGCTGGCGTTCGGGAAAATCCTGCGCGCCGGCGGCGATGGCTCCGGTGAGCGTGGACTGCACCTCGCCGCCCACCACCACCGTGTCGGTGGTCCAGGGCAGCAACTCCTCGCGTTCCACCCAGGTCTGGGCGGAGCGCGTGAAGCGGATGACGCGGTCAATGGCCAGCTGGAGCGTGAACTCGGACGCGCCGGAGTCGGGACTGACCTTGGCGGTAATGGGCGTGCCGGCACGCACGCGACGCGGATCGAGGGCCGACGCCACACGGAGGGCTTCGGCGGCCTCCTCGGGATCGAGGCCGGCGCGGGTGAGCGCCACGGTGAGCGGTTCGCCCTTCCGGATGGTGTCCACGTGGGTGCGCCAGCGCGGGGCCACGGAAAGGCGAGGCCCTGCTTCCAGCACGCTGGCAGCAGGGCGCTCCTTCACCGGACGACCAATCGCGACGGCGGCTGCTCCGATGCCCAGGCAACCAGCAGCGACGAGCAGCGCGCGCGAGGTGGTCAATCCATCTGTCTCCGAATGAACGTGGGGATCTCCATGTCGTCCAGTTCAGCACTGGCGGACATGGTCGAAGGCGGGACACGCGGAGGCCGCGGCGGCTCGCCCGTAAACTGGGGACGAGCAGAGGTGACCGGAGGTCTCGGAGCCGTCCGGTTTGGCGCCGGGAACGGCAGCACCGAGCCCTGACGGGCCGCAGCGACCTGAGCTTCGGAAGATGCCGCCTGGTTGCTGCGGGGGGAAGGGGCAAAGGGCGAAGTGGCCGCCGCCTGGGCCGAGGCGCTTCCCTGCTGGACGTAGCGATCGAAGCCGGTGGCGATGACCGTGACCCGGATTTCGCCCATCATGGCGGGCTCATGCACAGCGCCGAAGATGATTTCGGCCTCGTCGCCCACGGCATCGTGCACGATGTCGTTGATCTGGTGCACTTCGCCGAGCGTGAGGTCCTCGCCGCCGGTGATGTTGACCAGCACGCCGGTGGCGCCGGAGATGGACACGTTGTCGAGCAGCGGCGAGGCGATGGCCTGCTGGGCCGCCTCGGAGGCGCGGTTCTCACCGCGGCCAATGCCCGTGCCCATGAGGGCCGAGCCGCCGTTCTGCATGACCGTGCGCACGTCGGCAAAGTCGACGTTGACGAGACCCGTCTCGGAGATGAGCACGGAGATGCCCTGCGTGGCGTGCAGGAGCACTTCGTCGGCCTTCTTGAGGGCCTCGTGGAAGGGAATGCCCTTGCCCACCACCGCGAGCAGTCGCTCGTTGGGCACGATGATCATCGTGTCCACGTGCTTGCGCATCTCGTTGATGCCTTCCTCGGCCTGACGCATGCGCTTGCGGCCTTCGAAGAGGAAGGGCCGGGTGACGATGCCCACGGTGAGGGCGCCGGCTTCGCGGGCGAGCTGACAGATGACCGGGGCGGCGCCGGTGCCGGTGCCGCCACCCATGCCGCAGGTGACGAACACGAGGTCGGCGTTGCCGAGCACGCGCTTGGTGTCTTCGCGGTTTTCTTCGATGGCCTGCCGCCCGATTTCGGGACGGGCGCCGGCACCAAGACCGCGGGTGAGCTTCTTGCCGATCTGGATCTTGACGTCGGCCTTGGAGTTCATGAGCGCCTGCGCGTCGGTGTTCACCGAAATGAACTCGACGCCCTCGAGGTGTTCCTCGATCATGCGGTTGACGGCGTTGCCGCCACCGCCACCCACACCCACGACCTTCATGCGGGCGTTCTGGGCGGCGCTCTCTTCGAACTCGAAGGTCATGCGGGGGAGCTCCATACGGGGCTATTCGGGGCACAGGGTGGAGGGGCCGCGCGTGGGGGGCGATGTCACGCGTGGTTGTCGGCATGCGGCGAGCTCCCCCGGCATTGGGGGACCGCGCTTGTCGACGATGTGCAAATGTGGACGGAGCTGCGGGGCCATCCGATTCTCCCCTAGAATACACATCCGGCGAGTTCGCGCAACCCGTGATTTTTTCACAACTTGGGGCGCGTCAGCAGGGCTGCGCGGAGGGCTCGTGTTATCCACATCGGACCGCAGCTGCGCGGGTTCGTGATACCGCTCAAGCGAGAACCCACGACCGCCATGTTGGCTGGTCGTGGGTTCTGGGGCCGGTCCGGTGGACCGTGGGACCTGCAGGACCTCAGTCCATCGCCGTCGCTGGCTTCTTGGGCTGCGGGGCCACCACGTCATTCCAGTTCACCAGGCTGTTGAAGACCATGTTGAACTCGCCGTGGTTCTGCCAGCGGTAGATGGGATTGTTGGCGAACAGGATCACGCGGCCCCTGCCCTTCACCGCCTCCGGCACGTCCACCACGAAGGGCCGGTTCCTGAGCGAGTCGGCGCCCGTCATGAGCCCCGAGAGCACCGCCTTGTCGCCGCCCACGTAACGCGCCACCACGTTGCCTTCGTCGGCAATGCCCACCTTGAACGGCGTGCCGCCCACGTACTTCACGGGAATGGTGGTCTTGCCGTAGCCATACATGGCCGGGTGCTCCGGACGCACGATCTCCGCTTCCACCAGCGGACGCTGCGCCGTGAGGCCCGGCACCGGCGTCTTGTCCACCGTGCGCACCCAGCCGAACTCGATGGGCATGCGCGCGCTCTCGCCAATGGCGATGAGCGTGCCGCCCTGCTCGATGAAGCTCTGGAACGCGTCCACGCCTTCCTGACCGAAGCCGCCCGTGATGTCCTCGGTCTCACCATACATGCCGAGGAACTTGTACTTGGGATCCTTCTTGTAGGGCACCGGACGTGACGCGGGCTTGGCCATGATGGTGGCCTTGCTCAGGTTCTGCTCGGCCACGAGGATGACGTCGTAGTCGCGGCGCAGATTGCCCTTGACCAGACGCTCCTTGTAAATGAGGTCGAAGGGCACCTTGAACTCGTCGAAAGTGAGGCGATACCAGCCCAGGCTCTGCGTACCCGACCACTGCGAGTAGATGGCGATGCGCGGCACGTCGGCATTGTGCGTGGCCACCTTGGGCGTGGCCGGCAGCATGGCCGCCGTGAGGCCGAGCGAGTCCACCAGCTTGCGCACGGCGTTGGCGTGCTTGCCGTCGATGATGAACGAGCCCGCGGGATACGTGGTGTCGCCCGCCTGGAAGCTGGCCTCGGCCACCTGCATGGGCACGTTGCGAAGCAGATAGCGCAGCGTGACCATGTGGTTGCTGCCAAGGTGCGCCACGGCAATGGCCGCGCTGCCCGTGCCCGTCACCTTGCCCTTGGGCACAACCTTGTCCACCAGCGTGGTGGGCGCCTTGAGCAGCGTGGAGTCCGCCACTTCCACCACGTCCACGCCGAAGGCGTAGCCCATGCTCCAGCCGCTGTCGTCGTAGGTGGAGAGACGCGCGTCGGGATACTGCTGCTTCTCCAGCAGGTTCTTGGCGAGTCGGCCGTAGGGCTGATCGCGCTTGATGACGTAGGAGCCCGCGGGATAGGTGACGGTGCCGATCTTGACCGGCGCGTTGGCCACCCCCACTTCGATGCGCTGAATGCGCAGCACGTTCACGAGCTCCGCCACCTTGGTCATGTCACGCTGCAGCGGAATGACGTAGCCGTACGGCGCGGTGGTCTTGCCATGCTCGATGCTGTTGCGCGTCTTCATGTAGAAGTTTTCGAGCACGGTCTTGGGGAACATGCTCGCAAGCTGCAGCGCCGACAGCACACCGGTCTGCATGTAGTTGGCGTTGGAGCGACGCGTGAACGTGGCCACGTCGTTGAAGCCAATGGGATTGCCGCGATACCACTCACGATCCTGCGCACCGCCGCGGCCCGTGGGTACGTTGCCGCCACGTCCGCCGCCACCACCGCCACCGGCGGCGGCTGCCGTGGTGGGACCCGGACGCTGCGCCGCTGCCATGGCCGCGCTGTCGAGATCACGACCCGACTGCGTCTCGTACATCTTCATGAGGCCGTTGTGGTTGTAGGCCACCGAGCCCAGGTAGCCGGGGCTCCAGCCGTCCATGAAGGCGTGCGTGTACACACCGGGCATGCCCCACTTGGTCATCTGCGCCATTTCCCAGTTGCCGAACCACGGCAGCTCGGCAAACAGAATGGGATCGAGGTTGGGATTCTGCGGCGGGCCACCGGTGTACGTGTAGAGCAGCGGCAGCGACTCATGCAGGTCGTGCATGATGGGCGGGAAGGCCGTGAAATACCAATCGATGATCGCGCGCATCTGCATCAGCTTGATGTTGATGTCGCGATTGTTGTCGTGGTACACGTACTTGCCCCAGTAGGGCACGGCGCCCGCGGGCGCACGTCCCGCCGCCGAGGTGGTATCGCCCGGACGGGCGGCAAAAAGCTCCTGGTTGCGCAGGAACCAGTCCACGTTGCGGTCACGCCCATCGGCGTCGGCCGCCGGCGTGATGGACACGTAGAGCTGGTCGCGGATCTGGCTCACGATCGGCGACGTTTCCGTGGCCAGGCGGTAGGCCAGCTCCATCAGCATTTCCGACGGGCCCGTCTCACCGCTGTGCAGACCACCCATGAGGTGGTAGTGCGGCTTCGTGTCAGCCAGCAGCGCCTTGACCTCGGCCTCACTCAGGCCACGCGGGTCGGCGATCCTGGCGAGGTTCTTCTTGTTCTGCTCGAGACGCGCGAAGTTGGCTTCACTGGCGATCCACACGACCACCAGCTCACGGCCTTCGTCGGAGCGCCCAATGGTCTCCACGCGCACACGCGGCGTGGCCGCCGCCAGAGCGCGATAGTAGCCCAGCTGCTTCTCGTAGTACGTGAGAATGCGCGGTGCGCCGACGTGATAGCCCAGGAAATCGCGCGGCGTGGGAATGCCGGGCACGACGGGCAGGTGATCGACGAGGGGGCTGATGTGCTTCCTGTTGGCCAGCCACTCCTTCTGCGCCTGCTCGAAGGTGGGATCCTGCTTCTGATTGGGATCGCGGGTATCGAGCGAGGTCTGCTGGGCCGAGAGCCCCAGCGGCAGGGCCAACAGCGGGGCACAGAGCAGCGCCGAGAGGGAACGGCGAATGCGTCCGACGTGAGACACGAAGCACTCCGGGGAGCAGCGGGGAGACATGCGGGAACCTGTCGATTCTACGCAGTGGTCGGTGCCGTCGTTAGGTGGCTCTGGTCCCACCGGACTACCGGTGGCCACGCGCCGGCGCGGATGCCGGCAGTTTGCAGGACTCTGACATTCGGACCTCCCGACTTCTGGCACCTCGCCCCCAATTTGTCCGGAGACCTGCTGGCCTGATCGACGGCAGGTCTGTCACTCACCGGAGACCGCGATGCTCGTCCCTGCCCCGCGTGTGGGTCGCTCCCCCACCTCGGACTTCACCGTGCTGCTCAGTCTCGTGGGCGGCCTGCTGCTCTGGCTGGTGCTGGCGTCGTACAGTCTTGGACGGGCGCAACAGAAGGCGGGACTTCGGCTGCAGCGCGAGGTAGCCCTGTATGTGGCGGCCACGGCCCGTCCCTCCGTCGAGGCCCGCGCGACACGCGACGCGCTGCAGCGCCTGCTCGACAGCACCGGCCTGGCGATGATGCCTGCGGAAAGCGCAGGAGCGGCGACCCTGGATGCCAGCAGCGAGGCAGGCAGGCCGCTGGCGGAGATTGTCCCGGCCACCGGCACGCGGCAGGCCCTGGTGCGCCGGAGTGACACACCGGGACTGCCCATGGCCCCGGGCATGTCACAGGCGCTGCAGCTGTTCGTGAGTGTGGGACTCGCCCTCACCTGCGTGCTGGGCGCGTGGGTGCTGCTTCGCCTGCAGCGCGAACACCTGTCCACCACGCAACGCTCCAACTTTGTGCGCGTGGTGTCGCACGAGCTGCGCACACCGCTCGCGCAGATCCTGCTGTTTGCCGAAACCCTGCGTCTCGGGCGCACCCGCAACGACGCCGAACGGGACCTCGCCATCCGCGCCATCGATCAGGAGGCGCGCCGGCTCTCGCGGCTGGTGGAGAACGTGCTGCGTTTCACGCGCATCGAGCACGGCACGCACGCCCTCAGCCTCGAAGCGGTGGACGTGCAGCGTGTGGTGGCCGAGGTGGCCACGCAGTTCGCGCCGCTGGTATCCGATGTGCGCATCGAGACGCAGCTCCCCGCTGCGTCGGTGCGCGCACTCGCTGATGCCGACGCGTTGCGGCAGGTGCTGCTCAACCTGCTGGACAATGCCGTCAAGTATGGCCCGCCGTCACAGGTCGTTCGTGTGGCGCTGCGTGGCACCGGTTCCGAGGTCGAAATCAGCGTGGATGACGAAGGGCCGGGTGTTGCCGATGCCGACCGCGAACGGCTGTGGCATGCTTTCGAGCGCGGTCCGCAGCGCGCGGCCACCGAAGGCGCGCTGCGTCGGCCAGACGCGGGCACGGGGCTTGGTCTCACCATCGTGCGCACCCTGGTGGAGGGCATGGACGGGCACGTGACCTGTACCGCGAGACCCGATGGGGCGCGTGGCGCGCGCTTTCTGGTGACGCTGCGCAGCGCCGAGGCGCTGCGCGTGGCAAGTGCCGCATGACGATGTCGAGCATCATGTCATGAATGTGCCGCCCACGATTCTGCTGGTCGAAGACAACGCCCTGCTGGCAGCCGGCGTGCGCAGCAACCTCGAGTTCGAAGGCTATGAGGTGCTGGTGTGTGATACCGGGCGTGAAGGATTGCGCCTGGCCTACGAGACCTGCCCGGCGCTGATCATTCTCGACGTGCTGCTGCCCGACACCGACGGATTTCGTGTGCTGCGGGAGCTGCGCGATCATGGCATCAGTACGCCGGTGCTGATGCTCACGGCCCTCGGTGAGGAAGCCGACAAGGTGCGCGGGTTTCGCTTTGGTGCCGACGACTACGTCACCAAACCCTTCGGGCTGATGGAGCTGATGGCGCGTGTGGCGGCCCTGCTGCGTCGGGCGCAGGGCAATTCCGTGCCACCCGCACCGCCCAACACGGCAGGGGCCGGTGAGCCGAGTGCCTCCGTGCAGTTCGGCCCGATTGTGGTGGATGTGGCCACGCGCACCGTGACTCGCGACGGGACCGTGGTGCCGCTGCGTCCGCGCGAATTCGACTTGTTGTTGGCCCTGCTCCGCCGCGACGGGCGGCTCGTGTCGCGCGAAACCCTGTTGCGCGAAGTGTGGGGATACGGCGATCAGGTGCAGAGCCGCACAGTGGACACCCACATGGCCGAACTGCGGCGCAAGCTGGAAGACGATCCCGCTGCGCCGCAGTGGTTGCTCACGGTGCGGAAGGCCGGCTATCGGCTGGCGGTGGCGGACACCGCCGACGCGCGTCGTACTCCCGCAGCGCGCGAACGGCCGTAGGCGAAGTAGAGCACAAAGCCCAGCGCCAGCCAGGCAATCAGCCGCAGCCAGGTGTCAAGCGGCAGACTCACCATCTGCAACAGGCAGGCAAAGGCTGCGCCCAATGGCACCCAGGGCACGAAGGGCGTGCGGAAGGGGCGCGGGGCATTGGGTTCGGTGCGACGCAGCACAATCACCCCAATGGACACCAGCACGAAGGCCAGCAGTGTGCCGATGCTGGTGAGCTCTCCAAGCGTGCTGATGGGCGTGAAGCCCGCCACCGCCGCAATCACCACCGCCACCAATGCAGTGGAGCGATGTGGCGTGCGAAAGCGCGGATGCACCTGCGAAAAGAGACCGGGCAGCAGGCCATCACGGCTCATGCTGAAGAAGACGCGCGTCTGCCCCAGCATGGTCACGATCATCGTGCTGAAGAGTCCGAACAGCGCGCTGACCTTGATGAAGGGGCTGAGCCAGCGCACGCCGGTGGCGTCGATGCCCACGGCCAGCGGGTCGGGCACATTGAGCCGTGCATAGGGCACGATGCCGGTGAGCACGATGGCCACGCCGACGTAGATGACCGTGCAGATGGCGAGGCTGCCCAGCATGCCGCGTGGCATGTCGCGCTGCGGATTGCGGGCCTCCTGCGCGGCGGTGGACACGGAGTCGAAGCCCACGTAGGCAAAGAACATGATGCCCGCGCCGCGCAGCACGCCGCTCCAACCGAAGGCGCCAAATGTCCCCTCATTGGCGGGGAGGAAAGGCGTGAGATTCTCGGCGCGCACGTACTGCGCCCCCACACCGATGAACACGAGCAGCACACAGCACTTGAGCACCACCAGGACCGTGTTCACACCGGCTGACTGCTTGATGCCACGAATGAGCAGCGCGGCCACCACGAACACGATGAGCGCAGCCGGCAGATTGAACAGCCCGGTGGCCGTGGCACCGTCGGGCGCGCGCAGCGCCGTGCCGGGTGCGCCGGTGAGCGCCAGCGGGATGTGCAACCCGAGGTCGCGGAGGAAGCTCACCAGGTAGCCCGACCAGCCCACGGCAATGGTGGCGGTGGCAAGGGCATACTCGAGCACCAGATCCCAGCCGATGATCCACGCAAACACTTCGCCCACGGTGGCATAGGCATAGGTGTAGGCGCTGCCGGCCACGGGCACGAGGGCCGCAAACTCGGCATAACACAAGCCCGCCAGCGCACAGGCCACCGCCGAGAGCAGCATGCTGATGACCAGCGCCGGGCCGGCGTGCTGCGAGGCTGCCACACCGGTGAAGACAAAGATGCCGGTGCCGATGACCGAGCCGATGCCAAGAGCAGTGAGCTCGCGCACGCCGAGCGAGCGGGCGAGCAGGCCGCGTTCTGCCTCGGCCTGCAGGGCGGCAAGCGGTTTGCGGACGAACAGCGAGGTGGTGGGTTTTGCAGATTGTGCCATGCGGGCTCCGTGAGTGAGAGGAGTGACATCCGCATGGTGGGCTGCCGGCCGGCTTCAGCGCATCGGCTGCTGTGTCAGCGTTGCGCCAGAGATCGGTGAACGCGAGGCGTCGGCAAACGATGGAATGGCGAAGCGCTTGCGATACATACCGGGCGAAAGTCCCGTGACCCGCTTGAACAGTCGGCGAAAGAAGGCGGGGTCCTCGTAGCCCACCTGCCAGCCCACCTGCTCCACCGGCACGTCCGTGCGCTCGAGTCGTCGCTTGGCCTGTTCCACGCGCAGCGATTGCACGTACGCGATGGGCGCCACGCCGGTGGCCAGCGTGAAGCGGCGCTTGAAGGTGCGCGGCGCGAGACGTGACTGCCGGATCATTTCGTCGACAGGGTTCGCGACCTGGTAGTGCGTATCGAGCCACGCCTGCGCCTGCACAATTTCGGCGTCACCGTGGTCCCGCCGTCCTTCGAAGACCATGTAGGGCGTGAGACCGTCCTGATGCCACTGCAGCGCAAAGGATCGCGCCACTTCCTGCGCCGCCACCGCCCCGGCGAAGCGCGCGATCAGGTACAGCACGAGGTCGTGCCAGGCCATCGACGCGCCCGAACTCACCAGGTCATCACGGTCGCCTGACACGACCAGCACGCGTTCCGGATGCACCTGCACCTGCGGGTGCGCGCGATGGAAGGCCTCAGCGTAGCCGAAATGCACCGTGGCGTGCTGCGCGTCGAAGAGGCCGGTTTCCCCCAGGAGAAAGATGCCCGAGCAGGCCGAGCAGAGGATGGCGCCCTGCGCGTGCATGGCGCGCAGCCACGCGACCAGCGCGGGATATCGGCCGTTCTGCCATCCATCCGGCCCGAGCAGAATGGACGGCACGATGACGATGTCGGTGCTGTGCACGTCGTCCACGGCACGCTGCACCATGGTTGGCACTCCGCTGGCCAGCATCAGAGGGCCACGCGACTCGCCCACGATGTCCACCTGGAACGGCGGGGGGGCGGGCGCCGCTCCAGGAGCCGGTGTCATGAACGCAAAGGCGTTCATGACGTCGAAGACGCCGCTCAGCGTGGACAACACGGCGTCCGGGATGGCCAGCAGGCTGACGTGGCGCGTGCTGGTGCCGGGGATGGTGGCACGAATGGACCGGTTCCGGGTCATGTTGCCCCTGAAGGCCGTGCCACCGGCGGGCGATCGTGCACGAGCAGTACAACACGTCGCACAACACGTCGTACCACACAGCGTCCCGCACATACCAGGTGATTCATGCACGCTCCTGTCTTCGATCCCAACACACTCGACGCCCTCATCGGGCGCGCCGTCAGCGACCTGTCCGCCGCCCATGGCGGCGTCATGGTGAGCATAGGCTTCAAGCTCGGACTCTACAAGGTCATGGCCGGCGCCGGTCCCCTGACCTCCGCCGAGGTGGCCACACGCGCCGGTTGCGCCGAGCGCTATGTGCGCGAATGGCTCAACTCGCAGGTGGCGGGCGGCTACGTGAACTACCATGCCATCAGCGGCACCTACGAGATGTCGCCGGAGCAGACGCTGGTCATGGCCGACCCGGAGAGTCCGGCGTACATGACGCCCGCCTGGCAGGTGACCGCCAGCATGTGGCGTGATGAGGCCAAGACGCTGCAGGCCTTTCGCACCGGGGCCGGAGTCTCGTGGGGCGACCATGATGACGCGCTGTACTGCGGCGTGGCCTCATTCTATCGCAACGCGTATCGGGCCAACCTGATTCCCGTGTGGCTGCCGGCCCTGGACGGCATGGTCGCACAGCTTGAGCGTGGCATTCTCGTGGCTGACGTCGGTTGCGGCTACGGCCACAGCACGCTGCTGATGGCGCAGGCCTTCCCGAACTCACGCTTTCACGGCATCGACGGGCATGCGCCCTCGGTGGCTGAAGCCACACGGCTCGCGGCCGAAGCGGGGCTCGCCGATCGTGTCACCTTCAGTGTGGGGGCGGCTTCGAGCTTTTCGGGAGGGAACTACGGCCTGGTGTGCTACTTCGACGCCCTGCACGACATGGGCGATCCACTCGCCGCCGTTCGTCACGCGCACTCCGTGCTGGCGCCGGACGGCACGGTGATGCTGGTGGAACCCTTCGCGAATGATCGCACGGAGGACAACATCTCGCCGGTTGCCCGTCTGTACTACTCGGCGTCGGTGTCTCTCTGCTGCGCGCACGCCATCAGCGATGGCGGAGCGTTGGTGCTCGGCGCGCAGGCCGGGGAGGCACGCCTGGCCGATGTGTTCCGGAAGGCGGGCTTCACGCGCTTCCGCCGGGCGCACGAGTCCCCGTTCAATCTGGTGCTCGAGGCGCGGAAGTAGTTGCTGGCGACTGGACCAGTTCCTAGCTTGGCACAAGCGCCCGGTGTTGTGAGCGCTTGGCCTCTTGTGAACTGGTCCGGTCCATGCAATCACTTGTCAACGTTCTGCTTTCGGCGCTCGCGGTGCACATCGTCGCGACCTCGGTATCCGCCCAGCCGAAGGTGACGTTCGTCGATGACTCACTGCTCTCGTACGAGGTGACGCCGTCGACGCAACTGCGAAGGACGGAGAGAGGGAGTATTCTGGTCGGCCCACTCACGGGCAAACACATCGTCGCGCAGATCTCGCCGGACTTGCGGCAAGTTCGCCCCTTGGCCAGGCACGGTGCGGGCCCAGCGGAACAGACGGGATGGCTGGTGATCGCTGCGGCGCCCGGCGGGAGAACGATCGTGGTGGCGAATCAACTCGATCGCACCACCGTGCTTGGACCCTCCGGCAAGGTGGAATTGACGACGCGAGCCATCATGGTTCCCGACGGCGTGGCGATGTGCCGTGGGCGTGTGCTGCTCAGTGGCTTGCATTTTGGTGATGGCACCAACGGCACCAGCGAGGGTGTCTTCGAGGTGGACACGGCCAGGCGCGTGCGCCTCCTGTATTCCACCAGGCGCGGCTCGGCCCTGCGAGCCTTCTTTGGGAGTACCGATATGCTGGCTGCTCGAGGCGATCGGCTGATCGTTGGCGTTCCGAACCGTGCCGAGCTGGTGGTGTCGGACAGCGGTTGCGTCAGGTTTCGCACAATTCCAGTGCGCCTCCCGTGGTTTGTGCCGTGGGACAAGGCCGACCCGATGCCAGCCTTCACCAAGCCCATGCAGCCGCGAGTGACTGGTGTGCGTTTCATTTCCGACACCCGTGCGGCCATGCTGGTGATCCGCGCGTACAGGAAGGCGAAGTTCGAGACGTTCCCGGGCAGGTCGGCCGTACCCATCCCACGCGGTAGTGGGCCATGGGCGGAAACGGTGCTCGTGCTCGTGGACCTGACCACCGGCCGTGTCATCAGCGAGGAGACCCTGTCGCAGTTCAACTGGCGATTCGCGAGTGATGTGGAACTCGTTGCGCACACGCTTGACGACGGCGATCGGTCCGGCTTCATGTTGCGGCCCATTGAGCCAACCACAAAGCGCTGACACAATGTGCGAGAGGCCCACGCTCTGCCAGCCTGGGCCTCAGTCGCGTTCATTGTGTCAACGCACTTCGACTAGAAGAAATCCTGCAGCCAGGTCTTCACACGCGACGCCAGCTTGTCGACACTCGCGCCGGGCCGGCCGCCCTTGCGCGCCACCACACCGCCGAGCGCCTCGCGATGCGCCCCGTAGAGCGCGAGCCCCACGGCCGTCGCGAACTGGGGTTGCGTGACGTTCTCCACCAGGCCATCAAGCTTGGCACCGGGCACGCCAATGCGCACACCGAGACCGAACACATCGGCCGCGAGTTCGCGAATGCCCTCGAGTGACGCGCCGCCGCCGGTGAGCACCACGCCCCCGTTCAAGCGGCCCGTGAAACCCGCCTGATGCACCTCGCGCTGGGCCTTCTCGAAGATCTCGTCCATGCGCTGGTGAATGATGTGCGTCATGAGCTCGCGCGAGATGTGCCGCTCGCCGTGCGCGCCCGACGCCGGCATGGCAATGACCTGCTGCGGGTCGATGAGCGGCTCGTACGCGCAGCCGTAGGCGTCCTTGATCTGCTCGGCGTCATGCTGCGTGATGCCCAGCCCCTGCACGAGATCACTGGTGACCGTGTTGCCACCGAAGGGGATGGTGCCGAGGTGACGGATCTTGCCCTCGTGGAACACGGCGAGATCGGTGGTTCCGGCGCCCAGCTCCACGAGCACGACACCCAGTTCCTTTTCTTCCTCGGTGAGCACGGCCAGCGCGCTGGCCAGCGGCTCGAGCACCAGCTCGCGTGTGCGATAGCCCGCGCGCTCGATGGCCTTGCGCAGGTTCATGGCCGGCGAGCTGCCGATCGTGACCAGATACATCTCGGTCTCGAGACGCGTGCCGATCATGCCCACGGGGTCACGGATGCCGTCGACCTTGTCCACGCGATACTCCTGCGGGATGGCATGCAGCAGTTCGCGGTCCTGCGGAATGGCCATGGCCCGCGCCACTTCGTTGACACGCTCCACATCGGGCCGCGTGATCTCGTGGCCACTGATGGCCACCACGCCCGACGACGTCATGGCGCGCACGTGCTCCCCGGCAATGCCCACAAAGAGCCCGTCAGCCGCCACACCGGCCAGGTGGGTGGCCTCCTCCACGGCCGCGCGAATGGAGCGGGTGGCTTCCTCGATGTCCGACACCATGCCGCGCCTGAGGCCCATGGTGCGCGTGTGCCCCACACCCAGCACCTTGAGGCGCGGGGCGCGCGGCACGTCGCCGTGAACCGCCGCCACGAGGGCGGTGGTGTAGGCGGTGCCGATGTCGAGGGCGGCGACGATGGGTTCGGATGTCATGGCTGTCTGGCAATCACCTGGTCACGGAAACGCAGATCGAGTTCCACCACACGCAACCGGTTGCGCGCGAGATCTGCTTCCACGGGTAATATGTCCCGGACGCGTGCCACGGTCACGTTGCGCGGGGTCCGGACCGTCACGGAATCGAGCTGCAGGCGGAATTCGGTCGTTCCGACCGCGGCGGCACGGGCCACGCGCCGGTAGATGGAGGGCGCCGACGCTCTGAGCCCTCCCAAAAGATGCAGCAATGCGCTATCGGGAGCGGTGGCGATTGGCACATCCAGCGGCGTGCGCACGGGATCGATGGGCAGCATGCGGCCCCGCGCGTCGGCCGGCATGAGGGGTTGCCCCTTCTGCTCAACCAGCGCCACCGGTTCCCGCTCGGTCAGACGAATGTGCAGGGTCCCCGGCAGCCGACGCTCGACAATGGCCGAGAGCACCAGCGGGTGGCCTTCGAGACGCAGGGCGAGGGGAGGCAGCGGCTGCCAGACGGACTGCAGGGTGTCCACGTCGAGCAGGGCCAGCAGCTCGCTGGTGCGCGCATAGCGGACGCCTTCCATTTCCACACGCCGGACGTGGAAGAAATCGAGATGCGACAGCGCGCGCGGCCCCCACCACGGACTGCCCACGACTGCGGCCAGACCCGCCAGCAGTGCCGTGGCCTGCAGCCAGCGCAGCCAACGCGGACGCGAAGCGTTTGCGGCGCTGGTTCCGGTTGCGGCGTCCGATGCAGCGCCGCCCTGCGGCTCCTTGCGTGCCACGGATGCCTTGCCTCAGTGCGACTGCGGGGGCGAACCACCAAGACGGGCCAGCAACTCCGGTCCGCTGCGTGTGATGTCCCCCGCGCCCATCGTGAGCACGACATCGCCCTCGCGCACGAAGCCCGCGAGCGCCGCGGCCACGTCGGAGCGCGGACCACTCCAGCGCAGCACGTCGCCCGTCACACGCTGCGCGATGAGCGCGGAACTCACCCCAGGCTCCGGCGCTTCGCGCGCGCCGTAGATGTCGCAGAGGAACAGCGCATCGGCGGCCGAGAGCGCCTCGGCAAATTCACGCTGCAAGTCGCGCGTGCGCGAGTAGAGATGCGGCTGGAAGGCCAGCACGAGACGCCGGCCCGGGAAGCTGTGCCGCGCCGCCGCCAGGGTGGCCGCCACCTCGGTGGGATGGTGCGCGTAGTCGTCCACCACTTCCACGCCGGCCGCAGCGCCCAAGCGCTGAAAGCGCCGCTCGACGCCACGAAACGCCGCGAGGCCCACCGCCATGTCGGGGACTTTGGCTCCAAGCGCAAGTCCCGCGCCCAGTGCGGCCAGTGCATTGCGCACGTTGTGCACACCAGGCACGGCCAGCTGCACGTCGCCAAGTGCTTCACCGTCAAAGCGCACCGTGAAGCGCGAGCCCGCGGCATCGAGCACGAGCGCGTCGGCCACCAGTCGCGCATCCCGGGCATGGGGCGCCGGCTCGCTGCCCGGCGCCGTGGCGCTGTAGGCAATGACCTCGCGGCTGCTGGCCACACGCAGCTGCATGGCCCCGTCGTCGTCGGCGCAGCGCACCAGCACACGCGCAGGAGAGCAATACTGCTCGAAGGTGCGGGAGATGTCGTCCAGATCGCGGTAGATGTCGAGGTGATCAGCCTCGACGTTGAGCACCACCGCCACATCCACGGATAGGGCGAGGAACGAGCGGTCGTACTCGTCGGCCTCCACCACGTACGTGGGGCCGCCGAGATGCAGGTTGCCCTGCCAGCGCTCGACACGGCCGCCCACCACGCCCGTGGGCGCCAGTCCGGCGGCCGCCAGGGCTTCGGTGGTCATGACCGTGGTGGTGGTCTTGCCGTGGGTGCCGGCAATGCCCACCAGCGTGCCGCCACTCACTGCCGCCGCCAGGGCCTCGGCGCGACGCACCAGTGGCAGACCAGCGGCCCGCGCCGCCTGCATTTCCGGATGGGCCGAGGGAATGGCCGACGAGTAGACGACCGCCCGTGCGGACGCAACGCGCGACGCGTCGTGTGCGGTGACGGCAATGCCGAGTCGCAGCAGGTCGGGTGCGCCCTCGGGATTGGCGTCCGTTCCCTGCACGCGCACCCCTCGACGCGCGAGCAGTTCAGCCAACGCACTCATGCCAGCGCCCGCGATGCCAATGAAGTGCACCGGGCGCTGATCCTGCGCATCGAGCAGCAGGGCCGTGTGCGCGGCCTGTGTGTCGGAGTGTGGCGAAGAGGACGAGGTCACAGCGAAGTCGGTACGTGAAGGCGAGTGGGGGAGCGCATGCCGCGAATCAACGAGTCAGTTGCAGCAGGGTGCACAGCGTGCGGGCGATGTCGCGGGCCGCCGTGGGTCGTGCCCGCGCCAGCGCGGCGTCACGCATGCGAACCAGTACGGCGTTGTCCTGCTGCCAGGCGGTGAGTTGCGCCGACAGTCCGTCCACGCTCAGATCGGCTTGACGCAGCATGACGCCGGCACCGGCAGCGGCCGTGGCCTGCGCGTTGAACGTCTGGTGATCCTGCGCCGCCGTGGGCAGGGGCACCAGCAGCATGGGCAGTCCCCAGGCGCAGAGTTCGGCAATGGACATGGCCCCCGCGCGTCCCAGCGCCACGTCGGCGGCCGCGTAGGCCTGCGATATGGGTGAGAGATAGGGCCGCACCTTCACCACCTCCGACTCGCGATGCAGATAGGCTGCTGCCTGCGCGCGGCCGGTGGACCAGATGAGGGCCATGCTGCGCGGCAGACCGCGCGCGACCCATTGATCGACGACCTCATTGATGGCGCGGGCCCCCTGACTGCCCCCCATCACGAGCACAACGAAGGCATCGTCCGGCAGTCCCCACTCAGCCCGCGCCTCGGCACGCGCCGCCGCGCGGGCCGCGTCGCCGGCGGGAGGCTCGTCGATGGGACAGCCCAGCGGATACACCACCTCGGGACTGGCCACGGCGAGTTGCGCCGAGGCTTCGGGAAAGCCGAGAAACACGCCACGCGCACCACCGGCAAAGAGACGCGTGGTGAGGCCCGGATGACTGTCCGGTTCGTGCAGGAATGTGGCAATGCCACGCGCGCGCGCCCAGGCCAGTGCCACGCCAGCCGCGTAGCCACCGGTTCCGACCACCGCTGCCGGACGATCGTCGCGCGTGAGACGTGAGATGGCCCGCCAGGCCTGCACGCCACCCACCAGCGTGCGCCAGTTGTTCCATGGCTGCCGGCGATAGAGCGGATGCAGCGGCAGCAACTGATGCGGGAACTCCGTGGTGGGCAGCACCTCGCGTTCGATGCCGCGCACGGCGCCAATGAAAAACGGCCGCACGGCTGGCTGCTCACGCACGAGGGCGCGGGCAATGGCCAGCCCGGGATAGAGATGTCCACCCGTTCCCCCACCCGCGAACAGCACCAACGGACCAGCGGGGCTCACGCGCCACCGGGAGTGAGCGGGTCCGTGGCCGTCACCCCGTACACGCGCTCGCGCTGGCTGCCGATATTCACCAGGATGCCGGTCATGGCGAGCGTGAGCAGCAGGTTGGAGCGACCGTATGACACGAACGGCAAGGTGAGACCGGTGTTGGGCAGCAGGCGGATCACCACACCCAGATGCACGAAGGCCGTGAACACGGTGGTGAAGGTGAGACCGATGGCAACCAGCGCGAGAAACGGACTTCGGGCCTGACGCGCAATGCGAAAGCCCAGCCAGCCATAGAGCGCAAAGGCCACGGTGACGCCGGCGAGTCCCACAAAGCCCAGCTCTTCCCCGACGATGGAGCCGATGAAGTCATTGAAGGCGAGCGGCAGCCACCCCCGCTGCTGATTGCCCTGACTGAAGCCCACACCGAGCAGCCCACCCGAGCCCACCGCCAGAAGCGATTGATACTGCTGATCGCGCGGATTGTCGGGCGGCGCCTCAGTGCTCTGCCCTACTGCCATGTAGGTCTGCACACGATTGCGGATGTAGGGATTTCGCGCCGCCTCCACCCCAATGAGCATGAGGCCCACCACTCCAAACAGCATGAAGTGTGCAATGCGGGCTCCACCGACAAACAGCAGCACGGCCATGAGCACACAATACGTGATGGCCACACTGATGTCGGGTTCGAGCAACGCGAGCACCACCAGCGCGCCAATCACCACGACAAAGGGCATGATGCCCTTGCCGAGTTCGCGCACGCGCTCGCCCTTCTTCACCAGCAGCATGGGGGTCCAGATGAGGACCGCAAACTTGGCAAATTCGGAGGGCTGCAGGGAACCGCCCAACAGATAGCGACGCGAGCCACCGATATTGCCGCGATTCATGCCAGGCAGAAACACGGCCGCCATGAGTATCAGCGACACGATCATGATGGGCCAGGCCAGCGCCTTGAAGCGTTCGGCATCGACCTTGGCCAGCACGACAAAGGCGATGGCGCCGAGCGCCACGCCCACGGCCTGCCGCAGCACGTAGTAGTGCCCGGCCCGGTTCTCCGACACCGCCTGCAAGGCCGAGGCGCTGTAGAGGACGGCCAGGCCAACCGCCACCAGCGCCGCCGTGACCAGCACCAGCGCACGGGCTTCGAGGGACATGCGCCAGCGCTCGCGGGTGCCGGCGATGTTCTGTGCACGCCCCTGCCCGGTTGCACCAGCCTGGGCAACAGGCGCCGGCATGCTGGCCGTGAAATCGTTCATGCCATCTCCTGCGCCAACTGCGCGAAACTGCGCCCGCGTTCCTCGTAGTTGCGGAACATGTCGAAACTCGAGCAGGCCGGAGACAGGAGAATCACATCCCCCGACTGCGCCAGTGACCGCGCATGGGCCACCACCTCACGGAAGCTCGCCGAGCGCAGGTCGACAAACGTTACCGAGGGCGCCTGTTCCCGCAGTGCCTGCTCAAGGTCGGCGGCGATGATTGGTGCCGCCTCGCCGTATGCCAGCACCGCGCGCGCGTGCTGCGCCAGCGCCGGCAGCAACGCGGTATACGGTTCGCCCTTGTGCCGCCCACCCAGCAGCAGCACCGTGGGGCGCGTCATGCCCTCAATGGCCACGAGCGCCGAGGACACGTTGGTGGCCTTGGAGTCGTTGAGCCAGCGCACGCCATTGGCCTCGCCAACCGGTTCGAGGCGGTGCGACAGCGGGCGAAACGCTGCGAGAGCCGCCGCGAGACGCTGACGCGCCTCGGGGGTCTGATGCGCTGGGCTGGCGAGCATGACGGCCAGCACCGCCGCCAGCGCGTTGGCCACGTTGTGGTCGCCGTCGAGCCCCAGCGACTGACGCGACATGAGCGGCGCGCCCAGCACCTGCAGCTGATCGCTGTCCCGATCATACCAGGCCTCGACATCGCGGCGGCGCACCGAGAAGCGCGCCCACTGCCCGGGAATGCCCTGCACCAGCGCGTCCACGTCGGCATTGTCGGCGGTGGTGACCCAGCGCGAGGCCGACGTGGCGTTGGCAAAGAGCCGCTTCTTGTCGGCGTAGTAGTCGGCCACGCTCGCGTAGCGATCGAGATGATCGGGGCTCAGCGTGGTGAGCACACCGACATTGGGTTGCACGCCCGGGGTGTCGGCCAGCTGAAACGAGGACAGCTCGAGCGCCGCCCAGGTGGGCGCCGGCTCCTGGAGTGGCAAGGCGGACACCGGTGTGCCGATGTTGCCCACGTCCACGGCGTCATGGCCAAGCGCGCGCAGCAGCGCACCGATCATGGCTGTGGTGGTGGTCTTGCCGTTGGTGCCGGTGACGGCGATGTACTGCAGCGCCGGAGACAGGCGCAGGGCAATCTCCACCTCGCTCACGACGGGCACGCCCGCCGCGCGCGCGGCCTCGAGCGGCGGGGCCGAGGGCGGCACCCCGGGGCTCACCACCACGCAGGACGCGCGGGCAATGCGTGAGAGATCGTGTGTGCCGACGTCCACCGCCGCACCTTCCCGGGTCAGCCGCAGCGCGGCCTCCTGCGTGGCCGCTGTGGTGGAGCGATCGGAGGCATAGACCGCCACCTGCGCACGGCGCAGCAGTCTGGCCACCGCCTCACCGCTCCGTCCGAGACCGATCACGGCAAACTCACCTTCACGCAGCGCCAGGAGACGCGCCACCTGCGAGGCCAGTTCAGCCGACGTCAGCACGGCCGCAGCGCGGTTCGACGGGTTCATGGCCACTCAGCGCAGCTTGAGGGTGCTCAGCGCCAGGATGGCGCAGAGAATGCCGACAATCCAGAACCGCACCACCACCTGCGTTTCCGGCCAGCCCATCAACTCGAAGTGGTGATGCAGCGGTGCGCGTCGGAACACACGATTGGCCTTGGCGTACTCCTCGCCGTAGCGACGCTTGCGGTACTTGAACACCGAGCGCTGCAGAATGACCGACACCGTCTCCGCGAAGAACACCGCGCCCACGAACAGCAGCAGGAACTCGCTCTTGAGCAGCAGCGCAATGGCGCCCACGGCACCACCGAGCGCCAGCGAGCCCGTGTCCCCCATGAAGACCTGGGCCGGGTGCGCGTTGAACCACAGGAACCCGATGCAAGCCCCCACGACGGCCGCGCAGAACACCGTGAGTTCACCCGAGCCCAACAGGTAGAACACCTGCAGATACGCGCTCGTATCCTTGCGGCCCAGCACGTAGGCAAAGAGGCCCAGTGTGGTCACCGCAATGGCCACCAGACCCGACGACAGGCCGTCGAGGCCGTCGGTGAGATTCACGGCGTTGCTGACACCCGTGAGGATGAACGTGACCCAGGGGATATAGAGCCAGGCCAGCGACGCCGTGACCGGCACCAGCAGCACGTACTTGAAGAACGGCAGCGTGGTGCTGGCTCCGGGCAGCGTGGAAATGGGGAATAACAGCAGGTAGGTCCCGAGTCCTAGACCACAGATCACCTGACCGGCGAGCTTGTAGCGCTCCACGAGCCCAAGATTCTTTTCGCCGCGCCGCTTCTGCTGCAGCTTGAGATAGTCATCGAGGAACCCGATGCCACCCATCCAGGCCGTGACGAACATGGCCAGCAACACATAGCGGTTGGACAGCCGCGCCCAGAGCAGCACCGGAATGAAGGTGGCCGCGAGGATGATGAGTCCGCCCATGGTGGGCGTGGTGCCCTTGCCCGCATGACTGTCCGGTGTGCCTTCCCGCACCACCTGATGCACGGCCATGGCCCGCAGTCGGCGAATGATGGCCGGCCCGAGCACAAAGCTCACCAGCAACGCCGTAACGAAGGCGGCGCCGGCACGAAACGTGATGTAGTTGAGCAGGCGGAGTTCGCTGAACTCGCGCGCCCAGGGCAGCAGGAGGGTGTAAAGCACGGAGTGGGACGAGGGTCAGGAATTCGGGGAGGATGACGCGGTGGCGTGAGCGGAGGCGAAGGCCACCAGACGCGGAACGAGTTGTTCGAGTCGCATGCCACGCGACGCCTTGAGCAGCACCAGGGCCCTCGGCGCCAGACGGGCCTCGAGCAGCGGCCAGAGGCCTTCGAGCGTATCCGCCGCCACCACGCGCGCGTCCTGCGGCGCAACACGGGCAAAGGCCTCGGCAAACTCGCCCACCGCCGCAATCAGCTCGGCGCGAGTGGCCAGGGCCTCGCGAGCCACGGCGTCGTGCTGCGCAGCGCTCTGCGCCCCCAGTTCGCGCATGCTGCCCAGCACGGCCACGCGCTGGGCATCGGTCGGTACCTCGTGCAGCAACTGCAGCGCCGCCCGCATGCTGGCCGGGTTGGCGTTGTACGCATCGTTGAGCAGCGTGAGTTGACCGTGCTGCTCCCACACGCCACGCATGGCCGGCACCGGCATGCCGGCCAATCCGGCGGCCGCATCAGCCAGCGGCACGCCGCAGGCCTGCGCCACAGCCAGCGCCAGCATGGCATTGGCCGCCTGATGCGCCCCGCGCAGCGGCAGCGTGATGTCCTCGCCGGCAAAGCGCAGCTGTACCCGGCCCTGGGTGTCGAGCGACCAGGTCTCGGGCACAACATCCGCATCGGTCAGGCCGGCGGTGATGACCGCCTGCGCCCGCGAGCGCGCCAGGGCCACGGCGTCGGGTGACGACGAGGTGACAACAGCAAGCGTGACGCCGTGAAACACGTCGCTTTCCTCACGCAGCACACCCGCGAGATCGCCGAGTCCCTCGAGATGCTCCTCGCCGATGCTGGTGAGCACGGCCACGTCGGGTGCGGCAATGGCGCGCAGCATCGCCACTTCGCCGGGCGTGTTGGTGCCCAGTTCCACCACCGCGAGTTCCGCATCACTGGGCAGGGCCAGCAGGGTGAGCGGCACGCCCACGCGGTTGTTGAGATTGCCCGCCGTGGCATGCACGCTGTAGGTGCGGCCAAGCGCGGCGCGAATGAGCTCCTTGGTGCTCGTCTTGCCGTTGGAGCCGGCCACCGCAATGACACTGCGTCCCCACGCCCTGCGCCAGGCATGCGCCAGCTGCCCAAGGGCCACCAGCGTGTCCGGCACCACGTAGGTGGGCACGCCGAGACCGGCCGCACGCATGGCGTCGCTCACCACGAAGGCAGCGGCGCCCGCATCACGAGCCGCGGCCAGAAAATCGTGCGCGTCGAACTGCTCGCCGCGCAGCGCCACAAACACATCACCGCGCGCAATGCGCCGCGTGTCCGTGCTGATGCCCGCCAGTGGCTGCGGCATGGATGGGCCCGTGCCCAGAGCCTGCGCCACACGCTCGAAGGTCCAATAGGGATGCGCAAGATCCGGCGTGACGGCCGGCACGGCGGCAAACTCGGTACCCGAAGTAAAGACCGGACTCACGACAACCCCATGCTGTTGGCCAATTCCTTCACGATGAGCTGTTCATCGAAGGGATACGACGTGGTGCCGCGAATCTGGTAGGTCTCATGTCCCTTGCCGGCCAGCACCACCACATCCTCGGGTCTCGCCATGCGCAGCGCCTCGGCAATGGCCTCGCGACGATCGACAATGCGGGTGTACTGACCCGCCGTCATGCCCGCGACAATGTCGTCGAGAATGCGATCGGGATCCTCGGTGCGCGGATTGTCGCTGGTGACGATGGTCACTTCGGCCAGATGTTCGGCAATGCGACCCATTTCAGGACGCTTGCCGCGGTCGCGGTCCCCTCCGCAGCCGAAGAGCACGATGAGTCGCCCGGGCGTGGCATCGGGCACCCGCGTGAAGGGCCGGACGGCCTGCAGCGCGCGCTCGAGGGCATCGGGCGTGTGCGCGTAGTCGCGCAGCACCGTCGGCCGCGTGCGGAGAATCTCGAGACGCCCCGGCACCTGCGGCACCGTGGCCAGGCGTGCAGCCACTTCCGCAGGCGGCATGCCCAGTCCAATGGCCGCCGCCGCCGCACCAAGCGCGTTGGCCACGTTGAAGTCGCCGATGAGCGGCAGCGTGACCGGGTGCGCCGCCGTCGGCGTGACCAGCAGGAAGTGGCTGCCGGTGGTGCCGAACTGCACGTCGCGCGCCGCCACATCGAGCGCCGGCTCCGCGGTGCCGGGCGCCGCGGCGCCAAAGTACAGGCGACGCGGTGCATGCTGCACACCACGCCAGGCCGGATCGTCGGCGTTGAACACCGCCACGCCATCACGCGCCAGAAGGCCCACGAGCCGCAGCTTGGCCGCGCGATAGGCGTCCATGCTGCCGTGATAGTCGAGATGATCGCGCGTGAGATTGGTGAACACCGCGGCCGCGAAACTGAGCCCTTCCACGCGGCGCTGATCCAGCGCATGCGAGCTCGTCTCCATGGCCACGGCGCGCACGCCGTCGTCCACGAGACGACGCAGCAGGCGCTGCAACTCCACCGGTCCCGGTGTGGTGAGTCCTCCACCGCCCGGCAAGGCCACACCGCTACTTCCCACCAGCACACCCAGTGTGCCAATGGATGCCGCCGGCTGATCGGGCCGATCCAGCAGATGACGCAGCAGGCCCACGGTGGTGGTCTTGCCGTTGGTGCCGGTCACGCCCACCAGCGTCAGCGATCGCGCGGGCCATCCATGAAAGGCCGCAGCGGCAATGGCAGCCGCGCGGCGTCCGTCACGCACGGGCACCACCGGCACGGCTACGTGCCGCGCCGCTTCCACATCCTCCACGATGAGCAGCGCGGCGCCTGCCTGCACTGCGGCGTCGATCCACGCGTGTCCGTCCTGCGTGGCGCCGCGAATGGCCAGAAAGGCACTGCCCGGCGACACACGACGACTGTCATCCACCAGATCGGTGATGTGCGTGGGCCAGGCCTGTTCATCGCTGGCGCCCGACACCAGGAGGCCGGCGTCACGCAGCGCATCCACGACGACCGAAACGGCCACGGGCCTTGCTGACTCCGGAGCACGCGACGCATTCACGGCTTGGGTACCTCGAGTTGCACGGTCGCACCGCTGCGCAGCACCACACCGGCCGCCGGCCGCGTGCGCACCATGCTGCCGTTGACGAGACTCACCTGAAAGCCCGCCTGATGCAGCGTGAGCGCGGCGCGGCGCGCATCGAGGCCATACACCGACGGCACGGGGCGCGGCTCGCGCGCCTCGTCGCCACTCCGGCGGCGCGAGTCACGGGCCGGCTCCCGACCACGCGCGGCCGACTGATGCGGCAGGTCCACCACCACCATGGCCGGTGCCGCCACCGGCTCCGGCGCGCGTGGCGCGGGCGCGAGCAGCGAGTCGCGACGCAGGGAGTCGCGCAGCGCAATGCGCAGCTGCTCCGGCGTGCGCGGCTTGGGCAGCGGCGCCGACATGGGGCGCGCAATGGCCGCCAGCGCGTCGCCATCGAGCGAGGCGTCACGCGTGGCCAGCGCCGCCTGCAGAATGTCGTGCACCGCCTCACCGGCCACCACGCCGCCGTAGTACGTGCCCTTGGGATCGATGAGCCGCGCCACGATCACATACTGTGGATTCTCGGCCGGAAACATGCCGGCAAAGCTCGAGTTGTAGAGCCCCTGCGCGTAGTTGCCCTGCACCACACGCCGCGCCGTGCCGGACTTGCCACCGACGTCGAAGCTGCCCATTTCCGCAGCCTGCGCCGTGCCACTGTCCACCACACTCTTGAGCATGCGGCGCATGAGCACTGACGCATCAGGCGTCAGCACGCGACGCACCACCGTGCGCCGGTGCTGATACAGCGGTTCGCCACTCCGGCGATGCACGGCGCGCACAAGGGTGGGCTGCAGCAGTTCGCCACCATTCGCAATGGCCACGTAGGCCAGCGCCACCTGCAGCGGCGTGGCCGAGATGCCGTAGCCAATGGGAATGCGCGTGCGCGTGACTTCCTTCCACTCGCGTGGCAGCGGCAGCACGCCCCGCGATTCGCTGGGATAGCTGACGCCGGTGTAACTGCCGAATCCGAAGTCGCGCAGAATCTGATAGACATCGGCGGGCGGCAACCGCAGCGAGAGCTTGGCCGTGCCAATGTTGCTCGAATGCTGCACGACCTGAAACACCGACATGCGCTCGGCCTTGTGCGTGTCGGTGAGCTTGTAGCCGCCGTAGCTCCAAAGCCCGTTGTCCGTTTCCACGACCTCGTCTGGGTTGGTCACCCCGCGCTCGAGCAGCTTGGCCAGCACAAAGGGTTTGAGCACCGAGCCCGGCTCGTACGCTTCCACGATGGGTGTGCTGGTGTAGGCGGGCTTGCCGTCGCGCACACCGGCCAGCGCCAGCACGGCGCCGTCGCGCGGATCCACAATGACGACATCACCACCACTGGCGCCGGTGCGCTCCCGCGCGGCCGCCAGCGCTTCCTCGGCGATTTCCTGCAGACTCTGATTGATGGTGAGCGTGACCGTGTGGCCGGGCCGCGCCTCCACGCGCTGATGCTCCGGCGATTCGAGACGGCCGCCCAACCCGTCGCGCACGACCGGCATGTGCCCCGATTCACCGCGCAGCCATTCGTGCAGTTCGAGCTCGAGTCCGCTGCGTGGTGCACCCTCGATGTCCAGCACACCCACCACCCCGCGCAAACCGGCCGGCGTGGAGTTCACACGCGTGAGCACCGGCTTGACCGACACACCGGGCAGCCCCTTGAGACGCTCCACATCGGAGGGCGCAAAGCGGTGTGGCAACTCCACCCACTTGCGCTTGCGATCGAGTGCCCGTGTCACCCACTGCTCGCCAACCCGCAGATCACGCAATCCCCGCCGCAGCACGCTGCGCGTATCGATCGTGTCCACCTTGCGCGATGCGCCCTTGCCCGACTTGCGCACGGCCGGCCGCAGGTGATGCGGCTCGATGATGAGGCGCATCTGTTCGCGCGTTTCCACCAGCACGGTGCCCGACGCGTCCACCAGCGTACCACGCAGCGGCTCGACGGTTTCATCCCGCATGTGCTGGTCCACGGCCTTGCTGGCCCAGAGCGAGTGCTCGATGACCTGCACCTGCGCGGCGCGCGCCACAATGCCGGCGCCGAACAGCACGAGGCAGAGGTGCACAAACGTGGACCGCCCGCGGCTGACCGTCACCAGCGGCTGATCCGCAGCATCCATGCGCGGTTGCGTCATGGATGGCCCCCGCTGGCAGTCGGCAGACTGTCCGACACGCTTCCCAGCACGCTGTCGCCAGCAATCGTTTCGGCCGCCGAGAAGGCCGACGAGGGCAGGAAGCGCGTCTGGGCCTCGCTGGGCACGCGCATGCCGAGACGGCGTTCCGCCTCACTCACCACCGAACGGCGACTGGAGGCGCGGCGCAGATCGTTCTCGAGATCCTGCTGTTCGGCGCGCAATGTGCGAAGCTCGGTGCGCATGCGCTGCATGGCGCGCGCGGTGGCCACACCCTCACTGCGGCGCCACACCACGATCGCCGCCACGAACATGAAGAGCACCAGTCCCACGGCCACACGCGCACGCCCACGCAGCGGAGCGCGTGCCGTCTTCCGGGTGCCGGTTCGCCGCGCCGCCATCAGCGAGCCCGGCGCCAGGCACGCAGCCTCGCGCTGCGCGCCCGCACGTTCATGTCCACCTCGTCGTCGGCCGCCGACATGGGGCGACGCGTCAGCGTTTCGCCCAGCGCCACGCCGCGGCAACCGCACACCATGAGCCGCGGCGGGCAGACGCAGTCGCGGCTCCACTCGCGGAAGGCGTTCTTGACGAGGCGATCCTCACCCGAGTGATAGGCAATGATGGCCAGCACGCCACCCGGGGTGAGACGGTCGCGCAGCGCGGGCAGCGCGCGCTCGAGACCCGCCAGTTCATCGTTCACGGCAATGCGCACGGCTTGGAAGATGCGCGCAAAATCTGGCGCGCCACTTCGCGGGCCGAGCACGGCCCGAATGGCGTCCACCAGGTCGTCCGCGGTGGCAAACGGCCGACGCGCGCGACGCCGCACGATTTCGCGGGCCATCTTGGCCGCGCGCGGTTCATCGGCATAGTTGCGCAGCAACGCCGACAAGTCGACTTCGTCGATGGTGTTGAGCAACTCGGCGGCATCGACGTCGGCGTCGGTGCCCATGCGCATGTCGAGCGGCGCGCCTTCGCGGAAGGTGAAGCCGCGGGTCGGGTCGTCGAACTGGTGCGAGGACACCCCGAGGTCGAGCAGGATGCCGTCAAAGCGCTCGGCATCGGCGAGACCGGCCGACGGAAGATCGGCATAGTTGCCCAGCAACGCGCGGAACTGCCCACTGCGTTCGAAGTCCACCAGGCGCTCGCGCGCGGCGGCCAGCGCGCGCGGGTCGCGGTCGACGCCGGTGACACGCATGCCACGCTCGAGCAGGGCGGCCGAATGGCCACCACCACCCAGGGTGCAGTCGAGGACGGTGTCGGCGTCGGCCAGCAGCGTTTCCACTTCGGCCAGCAGGACGGGGACGTGGTAGGTCCCCGCGCGCCCTGAGGGGAGCGTACGGGCCGGGCTCACGCGCGGATGGGGCAAACGGTCTGGCGCGTCATGGCAGCAAAGGGGTGCCCGAACGAGGGCACGTCATGGGGCGTCGCGGAGGGTCATGTTAGCGGGGGGCGCAAGGCAGCGTCAAGCGAGGTTCAGGGGTGCGAAAATGTGCATTACCCGTTCCCGCCAACGGATGTGATCCGCGCCTGCTGCACCGCGTACATGGGCGAAAAACGAACCGGCCCGCCGTCGAGTGACGGCGGGCCGGCAGCGTGCACTGCGAAAGCTTACTTGCAGAAGGCCTTGATGACCTGATCGGCGTATGGATCGAGCTGAGCGACCTGCCCCATCAGCTGGCGCGTCACATCGGGTGAGAATGAACCACCACGAGGCAACAGGATCTGCGCTTCGACGAACATGTCCTTGGCCGCCTTGGCACCCGCACAATCCTTCGCCGCGGCCGCCGCCTGCACCTTGGCGTAGCCATACTGCACATACGTCGCGCCGAGCAGGAACTGCGCCTGCGCCTTGATGTCGGGCGTTGCAACCGATTCAGCGTACTTCAGCTGGTCGACGGCCACCTTGAAGTCATCTTCGCTCTTGCTGGCCCCCGCCTTGCGCGACGCTTCCTGCGCGGCGCCGAGCAATTGGCCGCGAAGCAGCGAGGAGGTATCTCCGGCAGCGATGGCGTCCTTGATAGCCGGCACAATGTCCTGACCGAGATCCTTCAGCGTAAGGATGCGAATGAGCGTGCCGTTTTCCACCGGCACCTTGTTCGCCACCGCCTTGTCCAGCGCCTCAAGGGCCTGCTGGTTCTGGCCGGCGCTGCGCAGCGACACGATCTGGTCGTAGACCAGTGAGGGCTGGTTGGGGAACTTGGCCAGACCCTGGGCCGCCGTCTCCGCCGCCTTCTGGTACTGGCTGTCCGCCTGATAGGCGCGCGAGGTGCGGATGAAGTACGTGGTGTCGGCAAACGAGGTGTCGAGAGCAATCAGCTCCTTGCCCTGCGCATGCGCCGCCGCATAGTCCTTGGTGGCCAGCAGGATGATCCAGCGCAGACGCAGCAGCTCGGAGTCACCCGGGTTGGCCTGCACGGCCTCGTCCACCACCGGGCGCGCCGCGGCGGGGTTGGCCACCTGGGCCAGCGCTTCCACCACCGTCTTCTGGAGACGCGGGTTCTTGGGGTCGGTGGAGAGGAGACGCGTGAGCGTCACCACCACCGAGTCGCTCTGGCCGGCCGCCTGATAGGCGTCGGCGAGGATTTCGAGACCCGGCTTGCTCTTGGGATCAACCTTCGTGATTTCCTGTGCCACGGCCATCTTCTCGGCGGCCGGGGCCTCACGCGAAACCAGCACGTTGGCCCAGCAGATGCGGGCCAGCGTGGCCTTGGGATACGCCGCGACGCCTTCCTTGGCGGCGGCGATGGCCTCATCCCACTTCTGCTGACGGGCCGAGGCGATGCACTTCTTTTCGGCGTCGAGCTGCTTGCGCGCTTCCTTGAGCTCGGCCGCCATGGCCTTGGAGGCGTCGCTGAAGTTTTTGCCCTCGAACACGCCCAGTGGCTGCACCAGCGAGTTGTCGCGGGCCAGCACCAGCGCGGCCTCGAGCTTCACGCCCGCTTCCGACTTGGTCGCCGTTCCGGTGATGTACTCGTCGGCGCGCAGCAGCGAGGCCAGGGCCTTCTGGTCATGCGGCTCGAGCGCTTCCGTGGTGGGGAAGCCCGAGGCCTCGAGCGTGGCGGTGAGGTCCTGCTTCGGCAGGACGTACACCTGCTTGAACGGGAAGTCGCTGGTCATGCGCGAACGCACCGCATCCGCCGCCTGCACCCCCAGGCCCTTTTCCGCGGAACGGAACACCGCGACCATGACACGCGTCGCATTCGGATCGGGAACCCGATTGTACTGGGCCGACGCCACCGAAGGCAGCAGGGTGCCTCCGAGAGCCAAACCGATTCCGGCGATCGCCTGGATATGCCGTGTCTTCAACGTCGTAACCTCCGCACCGGAAGCCGTGGGTCCCCGTCAACGGGGCTGGGACAACCCGCGGGCCGTGCGCAAGCCGGCGGGTCTGGGGGGAAACTGCGAAACTGCGTTACCCGGGAGCAACCGGCAAGTGTGACGGATGCCATCGGGCCCTGCAGGTGGGACGACTGCAGAAGCAACAACTGCGGATGGGCGAAGAGGGACTCGAACCCCCGACCCCCTGTGTGTAAGACAGGTGCTCTAACCAACTGAGCTATTCGCCCGCGATACGAGCCACCCACCTTGTCCGTTGATAAACGTACAAGGTCCCTCGCCCACGCGTTCCTGGTCGGGCGAAGATTTAACCGGATTGTCACGTTTCCCGGGGACGAGTCCCCGATCAGCCCGGCTCCGGGTGGCGGGAGCGGGCGCGTGGCGGGCGCTGGATCAGGCTGGCGAGCGGGACCGTTTCGACCCGAGCCAGCGCGCTTCCTGCGCTCAGCCCTTGAGAATGGCCAGCGGGATCAGCACCACGTAGCCCAACACGAGCAGAATGGGCGCCACGGTTTCGCCGCCGCGGGCGAGGTCGGCGTAGCCCAGCAGCAGCGAGGCGGCTGCCAGTCCCCAGAACAGGAGGGGCTTGGAACGGGACTTTTCGATCGAGGTCATGCCGGAGGATATCGGGGCGACGACGGCCCGGGCAAGGGCAGCAGCGGCTCCCGGTCCGACTCCGGTTCGGCCTCCGGGTCCGATGGGGCGCCCTCGGGCAGGTCCAGCAGGGCCTGGAGGCTGCTTTCACGCAGCGCCGCCTCCTGCGCGGCATCGGCCGCCCGCATGGCCTCGAGCCGCGCACGATCCCGTTTGCGCCGCTGCACCACCAGGGGCACCAGGGCCAGCGAGAGCAGGCCGACCACGGCCGAGACATTGGTGACCAGTGCCAGGGCGCCGTAACGCCGTCGCGTCTGGGATTGCCAGTGTTTCTCAAAGGCCTCGCCGGTCATGCCGTAGCTGCTCCGCAACGCCTTCTCGAAGGAGTTCGTGCTCTCCCACTCGGCAAAGAAACGCGCGAGACCGGCATCGCCCCCGAGTTCGCGCAGTTCGGAGACGATGCGGTGCGCCATGGCATAGCTCCACGAAGCCTCCATGCCGCCGCCGCGAAATCCGTCTTCGAGCGCTTCGAAGCTGGGCAGCGTCCGCCACACCATGCCCAGTGTGGTCTCGAACACCTGCTCGCGCGAGAATTCGCCGGCGGCCACACTCGCGTAGCCTTCGTCGAACCAACGCGAGGGTCGCGGCCCCAGTTGTTCGTGCAAGGCGAGATGCGCCAACTCGTGCCGCAGCACGATCAGCGGATCACCGGCGTCGGAGCCGGCATAGCTGCCCTGCATGATGATGCGCTGCTGATCGGGAAAGGCGATGGCCGCGCCCCACTCCGGCGCGAAGGGGCCCACCCACTGGCGGAACCTGTCCGCGTCGGGGGCCACGGCGATGAGCACACGCGCCGTGGACGGGCGCAGGCCGGGAAAACGATCGTTGGCCACGGCCGCTCCCAGCAGGGCGCGCGCCATGCGCTCGTCGCGTCGGCCGGCCACCACGGTGAAACGTCCGTTGTCGAGACGAATGCCCTCGGCGCCGGCTTCGGGTGCACTCTGTGCGACCGCCACCGCTGTGCGCAGGGGCGGAACCACGCGCGGCGCGACACCCGGCCACAGGGCGAGGACCACGCCGATGGCCGTCAGGAATCGACGAACACGAGTTCCTGACTGGCGGCTACGAGGTCGAGAAGTGCTGCGCAGCGTTTGCCCCATGGACTGAACTTGTTGGCCGCGCTGCCGCTCTGCCATGCCTGCAGGGCGTCAGCGCGCCGCCCGCATTCCCAATGCGTGCGTCCCAGTTCATACCATGCCTGCACGAGGTTGGGTCCCTTCTGCAGGGCCTGACGGAGCGTCAGCGCCGCCGCGTCATGGGCCCCCAGCGTGCGCTGCAGCTGCGCACGGTACAGATGCGCGTAGAGCGCGGCCCGCCCGTCACCCGACGTCATGGCCTGCTCGAGCCAGCGATCGGCATCGGTGAAATGCCCCTGCAGCGCCAGCCAGCGTCCCCACACCATGACGGCCAGCGCATCATCGGGCGACTGCGCGCGTGCCTGTTCGAGTGGCGCGTGGGCGGCATCGAGCTGGCCGTCGTTGACGTAGGCCCAGGCCAGCAGCACCAGCGCCTCAACCTGCCCCGGCGCCAACGCGAGAGCCTTCTGCAGTGCGACGATGGCCTCGGGCACCTGCCCCAGCGACAGCAGATTCCAGCCCTTCTCGACGAAGGTGGACGCGCCCAGCAGGTCCACACGTCCGGAGACGGCTGGCGAGGCGGCTGAGGAGGCCGGAGACGACACTGGAGACGCGACCGGCGCCGCCGCCGGAGCCGCGACAGGGACCACGGCGCGCAGCGTCTTCCAGCGCTCGGCCAGGGCCTTGACCGCGTCCTTGGCCGACTGCGCCGCGGTGAGTGCAGCATCGGCCTCGCGAAAACAGGCGATGATGTCGTCCTTGAGCTGCGCGGCGCGCTGGCCCTCGCGTGCTGTGGACTCGGCGCTTTCGTCGGTACGCTGCTCGGCCTCGGCAATGGCGCGTTCGAGTGTCTCGGCCAGCTGCGCAAGTCGGCTGGACAGCGGCTGACCGCTGACATCCACCCACTCCGGGCGACGGCCGTTCTCGCGCCCGCTCTCCTCGTGTGCCGTAATCATGCCGGCCCACGCTCCGCCGCGCGCAACAGACGCGGCACGTCCAGCACCCAGCAGGATTCCTCGTCGCGCACGAATTGTCCGACAAGAAAGGTCCAGGGCGCATCGTCACCGGCGGCGGCAATGCGCGCCGTTTCGATGGCCCGCACCTCGTACACGTGCGACACATCGAGCAGCATGCGCTGCCCGTCGTTGCGCAGCACGAGGGTCCGCGGCAGGGCCTGCGCGACGGGATGCAGACTGCAGGCCTCATGCGCCGCAGCGCGCCGTTCGGGCAGCGTCAGCGTGGGCATGTGCCCGGCACGCGCCGATGCATCCAGCCGAGGCGCGACCCGCTCCACCTGTTCAACAGGAAACGCGAGCAACTGATCCTGCACCCGGCAGATAACAAAAGTCGAGCGCTCCACCTCGGGCGCGCGGCGTCGGCGGGCACCGCCCACTGCAGTGCGGAACGGACGGTCCGTGTGAGAAACGCGGGCGGGTGCGTCCGCCACAACCGCGCCAGCTGAGTCCACGCTGCTCATGCGACCCCATCTCCCGCTGTGCGCTGCGCCGTTCCGGTCAGCTTCACACTCTGCACTATGGCCTCCGCGAGATCTGCGAGTGGCACACCGCCCGGCAATCCCACGGCGCGCCGCGCGGCTTCCGGCATGCCGGGAATGATGCAGCTGCCAGCGTCCTGCACCATGACTTGCGCACCGGCCGCGTACATCGCGGCGAGGCCCTGGGCCCCGTCACGCCCCATGCCGGTCATCACCACCCCCACCGCCTGCGGACCATACACCTCCGCCACGGAGGCGAACAGATGGTCGGCGGCGGGACGCACGCCCCACAGCGCGGCATCGTCGTGCAGCGCCATACGAGGCTGCTCACGCGGACCGCGCACGCGCAGATGCCAACCGCCCGGCGCGATGTACACATGCCCTGCGCGCAGCGGCTCGTCGGCCACCGCCTCCGCGACCCGCAGGCGCGACGCCGCACCCAGACGCTGCGCGAAGCTGGCGGTGAATCCGGCGGGCATGTGCTGCACCACCACCACGGCCACCTCGCTCCAGGCCGGGAGCTGCGGAATGACGCGGGCCAACGCTGCCGGACCACCAGTGGACGCCGCAATGGCCACCACGATGCGTGGGACCTGACCACCGGGCACCGCCGGCGGCGGGCGAAGCGAAACCGCCGGCGCCGATGCCGATATGTTGAGCGATGCCGCACGCGCTTCAGGGAGCGGACGCCACTGCGCATGGGCCGCGCCGCGCAGCGCCTGCAGCAACTGCTCGCGCACGAGGTCGAGATCGAGACTGATGGCGCCCGAAGGCTTGCGCACGAAGTCCACCGCCCCGGCCTCGAGCGCGCGCAGCGTGGCGTCCATGCCGCCATGCGTGGTGCCGGCGCTCAGCATCACCACCGGCCGCGGCGCCTCGCGCATGATCTGCGTGAGCGCGCTCAAGCCGTCGAGTCCCGGCATGTCCACATCAAGCGTGACGAGATCGGGATTGAGCGCCTGCACCTGCCGCAGCGCATCATGTCCGTCGCGCGCCGTGCCCACCACCTCGAACTCGCCGCTCGACTGCACCACGTCGCTCACCAGACGCCGCATGAAGGCGCTGTCGTCCACTACCAGCACCCGCCGCCGCGAAGACGAGGGCGATGGCGATAGCGACGACGGCGACGCCGGCGCGCCGGCGCGCAACTCAGAGGATGACATGCGGCCCCCGCACACTGCGCACGTCCACGCGGCCCGTGCGCACGTCGAAGTACACGGAGCGGCCGAAGTCCCCGCCCACGACCTCGCCCACGATGGGCACATCGGCCGCCGCGCAGGCCGCCCGCGCGGCCTGCACGTTGCGAATGCCAAGCCCAGTCGACCCGGGCGCGAGCAGTGGCGCGAACATCGAGGCGCCGCCCACCAGCCGCGCACGGATTTCCGAGCTGGCGCCCAGTGCCCGCATGCGTGAAAGCATTTCGGGCACGGCCAGCGACGGCACCTTGCCTGCCTTGGGCGCTCCGGCAGTGAGTGCCAGGTGCGGCAGCAGCACGTGCGCGAGCCCGCCCACGCAGCACTCGGCGTCATGCAGCACAATGGCCACGCAGGATCCCAACCCGACGGTGAACAGCGTCAGGTCTCCGGCCCCCACGGCAAGGTCGGCAATGCCCACGGACTTCTGCGTCACGGCACCGACGGCACGACCCCAACGGGGGTCGCTCCATCGGTCGTCGTCGACACGGTCACAGGGTCGGCCGGAGGCGTGAGCGCCGCGAGATTGGCGCGCACGATGCGATGCTCCGGATCGAATTGCAGGGCACTCTCCCACGCCACCCGCGCGGCCACAAGGTCGCCGCGCCGGTAGTGGATGTTGCCAAGCTTGAGATACACGTCAGGGCCATGCGACGGCGCCAGACGGATCACACGGGACAGCGCATCAAAGGCTTCGTCGTAGCGCTGCGCCCGATACAGATAGTCCCCAAGGTTCTTGTGCAACTGGGGCAGCGACGCATCGGTGAGCAGCGCATGCTCGATGGTGCGCGAGGCCCCCTCGTACTGCCCGCGCCGCTCCTGCACCGCCGCCAGATTGTTGTGCAGGACAACGGCCTGCGGATAGCACTGCAGGCCTTCCTCCAGCAGCGCCGTCGCGCGCGCGGTGTCGCCGCCCACCGCCGCCGCCAGCGCCGCGGCGTGGAACCACGCGGCCGACGGCTGCCGGGAACCGAACTGCGCGCGCGCGCTGGACAGCGCCTCTTCGGCCACCACCAGCTCACCGGCCTCGAGTGCCAGCGTGGCCTGCAGCAGAGCCATTCGCGGATCGGGGGTCACCCCGCCGCGCAGCGCCGCCTGATGCGCGGCCGCAAGAGTCGAGGAGGCGGCAAGCGTGTTGCCACACTGCGCCTGCGCAAAGGCCAGGTTGTGCAACACGCTGGGCGGTGCGTCGGCCGCAGCCGCCACCTGCGCGAACGTGGCCGCGGCGTCAGTCCAGGCCCCGCGCCGCGCCTGCACCAGGCCGAGATGAAAGCGCGCCACGCCGTCGGCCTCACGCAGCTCGAGCACGCGCAGGAACTCACGCTCCGCCTCGGCCAGCATGCCGGTGCGGTAAAACGCGATGCCCAGATTGCGATGCTCGGCCACGCGGCTCTCCGGCGGTGGCTGGCGCCGGGTGGCGCTGCGCCCCACGCGCTGCACATAGCCGGCGCTGATGAGCCCAAACAGCGCCTTGCCCACATCGAACTCGCTCAGCCCGCTGCGCTCCACCACGGCGTGCACATCGAGCGTGCCGTCGAGCAGCGGAATGATGCGCTCCTGGGAGGTGCTGAGCGGCACCTCGATGCCCTGCAGTCGCGCCACATCGACTTCGAAGATCAGGTCGAGCGTGGGCAGCTTCTTTTCGATCTGCGACCACTCGTCGACCCGCCGCGCGCCCTCCAACAGCAACGTGTCGGCACTGATGGACAGCAGCGGCGTGTCGGGCGCCGGATCTTCGTCGGGTTCGAACGTGAAGGTGCCCTGCGCCCAGGTGAAGAGATGATACACGGCCTCTTCCACCTGAAAGCGGAACTCGGTCAGCACGAGGTCGCGCTCCACCTCCCCGCCCTGCAGCAGCGCCCTCGCCAGGGCGTGGTCATCGTGCGCCGGCAACTGCGCCGCCAATCGCGCCAGCTCATCGGCCGCGAGGGCACCGAGTCGCACCAGGCGATCACCCAGGCGGTCACGTCCGTTCACCAGGGCCGCGTGCACGACGCGCCCCTCGACAAAATGCACGGTGCCGAAGCTGCCCTCACGCGCGATGCTGAGGCAGCCCGTCTTCTGCCCGAGCGCCAGCAGCTGCAGCACGTCGGCCAGACTGGCTTCGCTGAGATTGCCGCGAATGGCCATCAGCCGCGTGCCTCCCCGAGGCGCGACACCAGATCCGGCGCCATCATCGATACTCCTCGATGAGCCGGCCACTCAGGTCGGGCCATTCCCACACTGTCTTCTCGCGGTCGAGGAAGAAGCGATCGGGTTCACCCGGTGCACGGGCCACGAGATGCTCGAGGCGCGGCCGTTCGCGGGCCGGCAGCGTGACCACCAGCCCACCTTCAAAACGGGAACGCAGACGATCGGCCAGCCCCGTGAGCGCACGCGGAGCGCGCTGCGAGGTGAGCACGACCTGTGCGCCCTGCGCCATGAGCTGGTTGAAGAGGTGGAAGAGCTCGTCCTGCGTGCGCTCCTTGCCCTCGAGCAGATGAATGTCGTCGAGAATGAACACGTCGGCGCTGCGATAGCGTGTGCGCCAGCGCTCGGTGCCGCCCTCCTGCATGGAGGCAATCAGCTCTTCGACGAACAGCGAGGCCGACAGGCAGGCCACCCGCCGCGCGGGCCAGCGTTCCCGCATGGCATTGCCAATGGCGTGCGCCACGTGCGACTTGCCACTGCCGGACGGGCCGTGCAGCAGCAGCGGGTTGTAGCGCACGCCGGGTTCCGCAATGACGGCGTCGACGGCCTTGAGCGCCAGCTGTGACTCGGGCGTGCTGTCGAGCGCCGCGCGCGTGAACGCGGGTGAGGGACCCGGCAGCGGCTGCGCGGTCTCGATGATGCGCTGCAGCAACTGCTCGGCTGCGCCAATGGCCTCCACGTTGCGAAAGGCCTCGTGTCCGGCCCACGACGGATCCACTGCCGCCGCCTGCGCCTCGAGCCCGCGCAGATGCTCCACCGCGGCGGCAAAGGCGCGCAGCAGTCCGTCCACATCGGGTGCCTGCGTGAGATTGAGCGCGCGTTCGAGCACGGTCACGCGCCAGCCTTCGGGACGCCAGCGGGCAATGGCATCACCCAGCTGAATGCGCCAGGGCTCGACCCGGGTCTCCACCTCCTGCAGCACGTCGGCGAGAAAGCCCTCGTAGTCCGTGCCCGCCGGGATGATGGCCTCGATGCGCTCGGGCCCCGTGCTGGGAGCGCGCTCGCCCAGCACCGCGCGCACATCGCCCACCGACACCGGTGTGCCCTCGAGCTGCTGATAGGCGCTCAGCTTGTTGAGTGCCCCCTTGAGTTCACGCACATTGCCGAAGGGCATGCGCGCCACGGCATCCAGCACACCGTCAACGAAGCTCACGCCACGGTCCTGCGACACATTGCGCAGAATGGCCAGGCGCATCTCGAAGTCGGGGGCGCCCACATCCACCACCAGCCCACCGGACAGCCGGGACAGCAGACGCTCGTCGACGTCGGGAATGTCGGCGGGCTGACGGTCGCTGGTGAGCACCAGCTGCTGCCCCCCCTGCAGCAGCACGTTCAGCAGGCGCAGCAACTCCGTCTGCGTTTCCCGCTGCCCCGTGAGAAACTGGATGTCGTCGATGACCAGCAGGTCCACCTGCTGATGATCGACGAGAAACTGATGCGGCTGCCCGCTGGCGATGGCGCGGTGCAGCGTGGAGGCCAGTTCGTCACCGGAGGTGAAGCGCACGCGCAGGTCGGGGCGATGCTCGCGGGCACGGTGGGCGATGGCGCCCACCAGATGCGTCTTGCCGAGTCCCGAACCGCCGTAGACAACGAGCGGATTGTAGGCCTGCCCCGGCGCATCGGCCACGGCACGCGCCGCGGCGTGCGCGAGCTTGTTGGACGCTCCCACCACGAAGGTGTCGAAGCGCAGCGCGCGATCAGCCGATCCGAAGGCCGGTGTCGTGGCGGGGGAGGTCAACGCCCCGTCTCCCTCAACCGGCATCAGGCGGCACGCGACGAGCCAGCGCCGCCCTCTTCCGCGCCAAGGCGCTTCATGACCCGCGTCCCCAGCGCCCGCAGGGTGTCGAACACACCGGTGCCCTGCGTGGCGTCAGCGGCGAACTCCGGGACCCCACGGAAGTTGAGGGCGGCCGAGAGCTCGTCCACACTGGCCACCAGCGAGGCCGGCAGGTCCTGCTTGTTGTACTGCAGCACGATGGGCAGGGCGCGCGCGTCCACACCATGCTCCGCCAGGTTGGCGTGCATGTCCTGCAGACTCTCGATGTTGTCGTCCCAGCGGCTGCGCTGGCTGTCGGCCACGAACACGATGCCGTCCGCGCCCTGCAGCACGAGCTGGCGGATGGCCTTGTAGTACGGCTGACCGGGCACGGTGTAGAGCTGGAATCGCACGTGGTAGGCACCCACGGTGCCCAGATCCACCGGCAGGTAGTCGAAGAACAGCGTGCGATCGCGGCGCGTGGCCAGCGACGTGAGCGAGCCTACCTGCTCCGACGGCAGGGCGTCGTGCAGGTACATGAGGTTGGTGGTCTTGCCGGACCGTCCCGGTCCGTAGTACACCAACTTGCAGGTGATCAAGCGCGTGGCGTGATCAACGATGGGCATGCGCGCCTTCCTCGGCTTCCGTCAACAGCACAAACAATCGGGATGTCACGGCGACCAGTTCCTGCAGCTGGGCACGGACCGGTGCCGATCCATCTGTCGAAAGGGCCTCACGCCAGATGGCCAGTGCGGCGGACAGATCGCCCGTCCGCGCCCGCTCCACGCCCTCCAGCAGGGCGCGGTCGAGGAGCGCCTCGTCCTGCCGGATCTCCTCTGCAAGTGACGGCCCGGTTGGCGTCGGCGCAACCGTCGACGAAACCGTTGGTGCAACCGTGGACGAAGCCACTGATGCAACCTCTGGCGAAACCACCGGTGTGATCAGCCCGGCCTGCACCGGATCGAACACCGAGTCGAAGTCCGCGTCGTCGTCCCCACCGGAGGATTCCGGAATCCACAGGTCGGAGGGCGCAACGATGGCCAGCTGCGCCGGCGGCGTGGGATTGCGGCGCGGAGCCACCTGCGCGTCGTGCAGCGCGAGCACGCCGGCGGCAATGAGATCGTGCACCATCTCCGCCACGTCCACGAGTGGGCGACCGGTGGACGCCGCCAGCGCCACCAGATCCTGCGCGCCGTCGATGCGCGTGAGCAGTTCCCACTGCGCGGGCGAGAGGCGCAGCAGAGGCAGCTGCTGCGTTTCGCCGTCAATGAAGGCCGGCACCACATGCGCATGTGGCACACGCGCGTCGATGCGCGCCCAGACTTCCGCGCGCAGCGTGGCTTCCATGAGCAGGGGCTCAATGGGCAGACGCAGCACCGAGGCGTGGCCCTCGTCCTCACCCGGCGCAAAGCGGAAGCTGCCCTCGCGCCACGCCAGCACGTCGAGCACGGCGTCTTCCACCGCGTGCGTGTCGTCCTGACGGCGGTGAGGGTGCGAGGCGCGATCCACGCCGTGGGCCGGGCCCACCACCGCGTCGATGATCAGACCCTGGCGGAAGACGATCAGTCCCCTGCGCCCCTGCAATGGCGCCTCCACATGCAGAACCCCCTGCTTGCGACCAAGCGCGAGCAGCTGCAGCACTTCCGTGAGGCTGAGATCGCGGAGCTGTCCTTCGAGCGCCATGGCCGCCTCAGCTCGCGCGCTGGGTGGACGACAGCGCGGCGGCACGCGCCAGGGCTTCCTGCGCCCGCGTGTTCCACGGGGCGGCGTCCGCGCGTTGGGCCAGCGCCTCCCAGCGCGACAGCGCGTCGCGCCAGCGGGCCTGATCGGCCAGCAGCACGGCGTCAAACCACCAGGCCCCTGCGCGATCGGGCTCATGCCGCAGCAGCCGGTCCACGGCCACGCGCGCGTCGCTCATGCGTTCCTCAACCACCAGCACGTCGGTGAGCTGCTCCAGCGCCCCGAGGTCCGTCGGCACGCGCTGCAGTTGCGCCACGAGCAGGCGCCGCGACTCTTCAAGCCGGCCGGCGTCGCGATGCACCAGCGCCAGCTCACAGATGGCGTCGCGCCAGGTGGGCGCCGTGGCGAGCGCGGCCACCAACTCGAGACGCGCGGCCAGCAGGTCGCCACGCTCACGCAGCACACGCGCGATGGCCACACGCGGCGTTGGCCTGGTGGGATCGAGCGCCAGTGCACGGCGGTAGGCGCCGAGCGCAATGGCCGCGTCGCCCAGACGCGACGCCAGGTCACCGGCAAAGTGCAGCAGCGCCGCGCTGTCGCAGTCCTGGCCGAGTACCCGCAGCAGGGCCGCGCGCGCGGCGCTGTCCGAGTTGCCCAGCAACGCGGCGGCCTGCAGCGTGAGCAGCTCGGCATCGTGCGGCGCGTCCGGCAGCACACGCTGCAGCAGCGGCAGCGCCTCCTCGGCGCGTCCGAGCAGACACAGCGTGCGGGCTTCGCCACGCAGCGCCCGGTGCCATGCATGGCGCACGGCCTGGGCGACCGTGTCATCGGCTGCGGCCTCCGGCTGCGCCACGGCGTTCGCTTCGCCATCCGGCTTGTTGTCCAGCAGAAGCTGGTGGGCCGCGCGATAGCGCTCCACCGCTTCGCCATGCAGCCCACGTTCAGCAAAGGCATCGGCCTGCTCGCACCAGTCGAGTGCGCGCGCGACCGGAGACTTGGGCGCCACGTGCCGCGGCTGTTCGGGCAGCCAGTCCGCCACCTGCGACGCATCGAAGGTCACGCCCTCGAGCGGCACTCCGCTGCCAAGCGCCAGCAGGTCCACCGGCCCCACGGCATCCGGGCATTCCTGCTGCAGGGCCACCGCCACAGCCAATCGCAGCGGACGCCGCACACTCGCCAGCCCCAGCGCCCCCTCGGTTTCGCGCGCCGCGCCTTCGTCATCACCAAGCGACGCCAGCACCTCGGCCAGCACATAGCGGGCCTCCGCGTGGGTCGGACGATGTTCGATGGACTGCACCAGCGCCTCACGCGCGTCCTCGGGACGGCCCACCTGACGCAGCACCACGCCCAGCACATGCCAGGCGTCGGCTTCGCGCGGATGAAACGCCACGACCTCACGCAGCAGCGTGAGGGCTTCGTAGGCCTCACCGTGCAGCACCGCCCAGCGCGCCAGATTGACGCGGGCCAGTACGAGCGTGGGGTCGAGCTCCGTGGCTCGCAGCAGCGCCTCGCGGGCCGCCTGCGCGTCGCCACGATCGGCCAGCGCGACCCCGAGATTGTTGTAGGCCAGCGCGTGCCGCGGATCTATACGCAGTGCGCGGCGATAGCTCTCGGCGGCGGCTTCCACGTTGCCGCCCTGATGCAGCGCCACGCCGTGCTCGTTCCACAAGCGCGCCGACTCCGCGCCGTTCAGCAGCCGGTCGTAGCGCTGCCGAGCCTCATCTGACAGCCCGTCGAGCAGATCCAGCTCGGCCAGCGCATGCTGCACCAGCTGTGCGTCCTCGCCCTGCTCGAGTGCCCGTTCAAACTCGCGGCGCGCCTCGCGGAAGTAGCCACGCTGACGAAACGCGAGACCCAGACCATGACGGGCCAGCGCGCCGTCGCCCTCCACCTGCATCACCGCCTGCGCCACCGGTTCCTGCGCCGAGCCGTCGAGCAGCAGATCGCCCTGCACGGTTTCGAGCCGTGGATCGAGACGGGCGGCAGTGCGCGCAGCCACCAGGGCGGCCTCGTGCCGTCCCATGTCACCGAGCACGAACCCGCGCAGCAGATGCGCCTCCGCGTGCTCCGGTGACTCGGCCAGCAACTCGTCGAGTACCTGCAGGGCCTGTTCGTTCTGGCCGCGCTGATAGAGCACCTCGGCCAGATGCAGCCGCGCATCACCAACGGCCTGCGCATTGACCGCGCGTTCGAACCAGCGCTGCGCTCGGCGCAGATCCCCCACACGCTGCTCGATGAGGCCGCGCTCGAACAGGGCGGCCGCGTCGTCCGGGTCCTCGGCAATCAGCGCGTCGAGTTCGCGCGTGGCCTCATCCACACGCCCGATGAGACGCAGCAGGCGCGCATGCTCACGCAGCGCGTCGCGATCATCCGGGTCGGCGGCCATGCGGGCCGTGAGCGCTTCGAGTCGCGCATCGCAGGCCCCTGGCTGACGCGCGGCGGTTTCGAGGTTGCGCGAGGCGGTGCGCATGCGCGGATCGATGGCCAGCGCGCGCAGAAACGCCTCCACCGACTCCGCGTGCAGGCCGCGGGTGTGGTAGAGGACGCCCAGATTGTTGAACGCGCCCGGATCGTTGGGGTCGACCCGGTTCATCATGCCGCGCAACACATCCAAGTCGCGGCCGGATCCGGCTGCTGGTGACATCGGCGCGAGACGGCCGATCAGGCCAAACGGAGCGCGCGCAGCAGGACCTGCAGCGAGGCCGGATCGGGCAGCAGCAGGAAGAAGCCCCGCAGCGTCTGGTCGTTGTCCCGCACGACGAACTCACTCTCCACGCAGAGAATGGCGTCGGGGTCGGCGCTGAATTCGCCGAAGGCGCTGGTGAGCACGGCCACCGACATGTCGACAACGAGCGTGGGCGGCGAGGGCAGCAGCAGCATGCCCAGGAAATCGCTGAGCGCGTTCATGTACGCGCCGCTCAGGATGTTGCCGGTTTCCTTGATGGCCGAGGTCTCGAGCTCGCTGAAGGCCACGGACGAGCCGATGGGGCGCCGCAGCATGAGCTCGGCCAGGCGCAGCACCGTGGGCTTGGGAAACACCAGCAGCGTGCGGCCGGTGAGATCGCCAAGCATGTGCATGAGCACCGCCGCCACGGGTTCCTCGTCCGGCGCGAACTGCGCCGGCAGTTCCTCCACACTGGCCACGCTGATGGCCGGCACCTTGATCATGATGGTGCTGCCCGTCATCTGCGACAGCGCGGTGGCCGCATGTCCCGCACCGATGTTGGCGGTCTCGCGCAACGCATCGAGCTGGATGTTCTTGAGCGACTGAATTGCGGCCATCGGGGCACCACCCTCACTTCACACGTCGGAGATCAGCCGGATCGGGGCCGATGGCGTGCCGGACCTCACACCACCCCCGTCACATCAACGATCAAGGCAGGGCTCCCGTCACCAAGCACCGTGGCCCCACTGAACCAGGGAGCGGCGCCGCGCACCCGCTCCAGGGGCTTGACCACGATGTCCTGCTGGGCCAGCAGCGCGTCCACAAGCAGCGCGGCACGTCGTCCGCCCCATTCGGCCACCACCACATGCCGCTCCGGGTCGCGCTGGCCATCCGGCCGTTCCAGCCCGAACACGTCTTCCAGGGCCACCAGCGGAATGCGTTCGTCCCGCAGTGAAATGGCAGCGCTGCCCGGAGCCGCGAGGTCGTCGTGCCAGACCAGCGCCTCCTCCACCTGGGCTGCCGGGAGCGCGAAGGTCTCGCCGGCCACCTGCACGAGCAGGGCCCGGGTGATGGCCAGCGACGCCGGCAAGCGCATGGTGAGGAGGGTGCCCACGCCGGCAATGGTTTCGAGCTCCAGCTGACCGCCGAGGGCGCGCACCCGCGTGTTGACGACATCCACGCCCACGCCGCGCCCCGACACACGCGATACGCTGCTCGCCGTGGAAAACCCCGGGTGGGCGATGATCGCCAGCAGTGCATCGTCGTCGAGCGGCGGCGCGTCGGGCGCTGCCTGTGCGACGCTGAGCAGCCCCAGCGTCTCTGCACGGCGGCGCACGGCCTCCCGATCAATGCCGCGGCCGTCGTCCTGCACCTGCACCACCACGCTGGCCCGGTCCCGGGCCGCACGGACAATGAGCTCGCCGGACGCCGGCTTGCCGGCCGCCGCGCGCGTGGCGCTGTCCTCGAGGCCATGATCGATGGCATTGCGCAGCAGATGCAGCAGCGGGTCGACCAGGGCGTCGAGCAGCGAACGATCCACGGCGAGGTCGCGCCCCTCCATCACGAAACGCACCTCCTTGCCCAGATCGCGCGCCATGTCGCGCACGACACGCGGAAAGCGGTCGAACACCTGAGCCATGGGCAGCAGGCGCGCCTGCAGCACCTCATCCTGCAGCACCGAAACCAGGCGGGCCGTGTCGCGCGCCGCCCGCTGGGTTTCGCGATCGGCATGTTCGCTCGACTCCACCGCGCGCAGCAGGCGATCCCGCGTGATGACCAGCTCGCCCACAAGATCGAGCAGCGCGTCGAGTCGGCGTGCGTCCACACGCACAAAGGCGGCCGGACCCTCGAGGGAGAACCCGGCTGCATCATTTCGCGCGCTGGCGGCGGGTGCGCTGGCCGATGCGGAGTTCTGGCCGGCGACGTGGGCATCGGTGCCGCGATGCTGCGCCGTGCGCGCCGCCGCCGGCCGGTACACCTGCACCTGGGCCACGTCCCCAGCCGAGCGCACCGCCTGCGCAATGCTGTCGTCGTCGGCGCCGGTGATGAGCATGACGCGGAACTGCCCGTCAAACTGTTCGCTCGTCCACTGGGCCTGCTCGGGATAGGTGCTGCGCACCAGACCCACCTGCTGCAGCCGCGAGAGCACAAGCAGCGCGCGCACCCCCTTGAGCGGACAGTCGGCGGTGAGACGCACATCCACGTGACGCAGGTTTGCGTTGTGCGGCGTGCTGTCGGTGGCCGGCTCCCAGGACTCGGCATGCCCCGCGCCCGCTGCCGCTGCGCTGCCTCGGGCCACGGGGAAGAGATCGGACGTCTCGTCTGCTGCAGGCGCGGCATGCCGCAAGGCGGCTGGCAATGCGGCTGGCAATGCGGCTGGCAATGCGGCTGGCAGTGCGAATGGATGTGCGGATGGGCGTGCAGACGGTGGCGCGTTCGGCGTGCGCTCACCCGCAGCACCAAGCCGCGCCATCAGTTGCGTGGCACGTCGTGAAAGCTCCGGGCCATCGGACGACGCGGCATCATGCAGCGCGACCGCATCGCCGGTGGCGTGCACAATGGCCTGGCGCAGCAGGGCGGTCCCATCGAACAGCAGTTCGAGCACGGCGTCCGTGAGCAACTCGCTCCCGTCGCGCAGTGGCTCGCAGCGACTCTCGAGGGCGTGGGCGAGCTGTTCGACGAGTTCATGACCCATCGCCCCTGCCATGCCCTTGAGCGAATGCATGGCACGGAACACGGCAGCCAGCGGCGCGTCCGCAGCCTCGGCATCCAGCAGGCCACGCGCAGCAAGGCGCTGCTCGAGATCGAGCAGCGCCTCGTCTATTTCCGCGAGATGTTCCCGCGACTCCGCCGCGAACAGCGCGGCATACCGCGCGGCATCCACGGCGCGTCGATCAGGCCGCGAGGACGCGATTCACCGCTTCCAGCACCCGACTGGGCTGAAACGGCTTCACCACGAAGTCCTTGGCGCCGGCCTGAATGGCCTCCACCACCAGTGCCTGCTGCCCCATGGCGCTGCACATGAGAATGCGCGCAGCCGGATCGTGCTTCGTGATTTCACGCACAGCATCGATGCCGCCCATGTCCGGCATGACGATGTCCATGGTGACGAGGTCGGGGCGGAGATGCTTGTACTTCTCCACCGCCTGCACGCCGGTCTCCGCTTCCCCGACAATCTGGAAGCCTGCCTGCGTGAGGATGTCCCCCACCATCGTGCGCATGAAAATCGCGTCGTCGCAGATGAGTACCGTGCGGCTCACCGTTCCCTCTCCTCGGCTGAATGCAGATGCCGCGCACACCAGGCCACGGCGTCGAACGGCTGAATGGCGCGCGGTTGATCGGCGTTGTCCGCCTCCACTTCCGACACACCCTCCACGCTGTCCACGGCAATCCCGATCGGCCGGGTGCCATACGCGAGCAGGACGATTGAACCGGCCGGGACGGCACGGGAGCCGCCCGGCGCCCCCTGCTCGTCCAGGCCTTCCGTGTGACACCCTGCGTCCAGCACCGTGACGATGGCGCCGCGCACATTCACAATGCCGGCGTGCACGGGTGGCGTCCCCGGCACACGCCGCAGCCCCTGGGCCCGCAGCACCTCGCGTACCTGCGCGATGGGGATGCCGCGCCGCGTCCCGCCCACACGCACGACAAGCCACTCCGGACGCGCGTCGTCGTCCGGATGGTCCTGGGGCAATTCAGCCGGGCTGGCCGTCGGGTAGTTGGTAGAAGCCGAAGACATCGAGCGGATCGTGGGTGGACTCGAGCTCCGGCATGCCGCTCAGCACCGCCAGCGAATGGCGGAGATCGGGTGGCAGAGGGGAACGCAGGTCCACCACACCGCCCGTGACCGGATGCACGAAGCGCAACCAGGCGGCATGCAGGAAATGACGCCGTGGCGGCAGTGCGGCCAGCTTGCGCCCGCCGCCTCCGCCGTAGGTGTCATCACCGATCACCGGATGGCCCACGCTCGCCAGATGCACGCGAATCTGATGCGTGCGCCCGGAATGCAGGTGCGCGCGCAGCAGGTCCACACTGTCGAAACGGGCCAGCCGCGCAAAATCGGTGCGCGCCGCCTTGCCCCCTTGGACGATTGCCATGCGCGTTCGGTCTCGCGGATCACGCGCCAGCGGCTGGTCCACCGTGAGGGTATCGGCACTCAAATGCCCCCAGCACACGGCCACATAGCGACGGGTCACGCGACGCGCGGCCAGGGCCGAGCTGAGCACGCGGTGGGAGGCGTCGGTCTTGGCCACCACGAGCAGACCCGAGGTGTCCTTGTCGAGACGGTGCACCAGCCCGGCGCGGTCTTCGCCGCCGCCCTCGGCCAGCGGCTCGCCGCGGCCCATGAGCGCATTCACCAGCGTGCCGGTCCAGTTGCCCGGCGCCGGATGCACCACCATGCCGGCCGGCTTGTCCACCACCAGCAGATGCTCGTCCTCGAACACGATGTCGAGGGGGATCTGCTCGGGCACGATGTCGCGGCCCGGTGGCGGCGGCACAGAGACCTGGACCCGGTCACCAGATTCGCCGCGATACGAGGCCTTTTCACGACGGCCGTTCACCACCACCTGACCGGTGGCAATGAGCGTGGCCGCCTGCGTGCGCGAGAGGTCGCCCTGCCGTGCCACCAGCAGGTCCAGCCGCTCGCCACCCTGCTCCACCACGAAGTCGAAGCGGCGCGCGGCCGCGTCTGCAGCTGGCCCCGTCGGCGAATCAGGACTGGCCATGGCCAGCGTCACCGGCTTCGGCAGACGGCGACGGCGCGCTCTCCGGATGCGCCATGTTCTGCTGCGCCGTGTCCTGCTGCCACAAGGCAATGACCAGACAGGCGGCGCCGATGGTGACGCAGGTGTCGGCCACATTGAAGGTCCAGAACCGCACGCTGCCAATACCGATGTCGATGAAGTCCACGACACCCTCGCGCAGTCGCACGCGATCGAGCAGGTTGCCGATGGCGCCACCCACCACCACGGGCACGCCAAAGGCGGCCAGTCGGGAGACACGGGTGAGATCGGCAGTGGCCCGCAGCAGCACCACGACGATCACCACGCTCAGCACCGCAAAGATCCAGCGCGAGCCGGGGCCGAGATGCATGCCGAACGCCGCGCCCGGGTTGTACGCCAGCGTGAAGCGCAGCACATCGCCGATGATGCGATGCGGCATGTGCCGCGGCACGAGGTGCTCAACGGCCAGCGCCTTGGTGACAAAATCTGCAGCCACACACACGGCCACGATCAGCCAGAAGCGCAAGGTGGCCGAGGCCACCGGCGCGTCGTTCAACACCGCCGAAGCGGCTGCGGCACGCGGATGCGGCTTCACGACGCGCCCGTCGTGGACGACGACGCCTTCTGCTCCGCCAGCAGCGCTTCGGCCCGGCGCTCTTCCTGCCACAACACCCACGCCAGCAGGATGGCGCCCGTGCTCACTGCCATGTCGGCCACATTGAATGTGGGCCAGCGGTGCGCGCCGATTCCCACGTCGATGAAGTCCACGACGCCCAGCTCCGAACGCACACGGTCGATGATGTTGCCCACCGCACCGGAGGCCACGAGGGCGATGGCCAGCACCTTGGGCACGTCCTGATCGCTGGCGCTGCGGTAGAGCCGCCACAGCACCACCAGCGCCACCGCCGTCAGCGCCATGAACAGCCAGCGCGAGTACGGCCCGAGATGCAGACCAAAGGCGGCCCCCGGGTTGTACACCAGCGCAAAGCGCACCCAGTCCCCGAGCACGGGACGGGGGGCGCCGGCAGTGACCATCGTCGCGACGGCCACCGCCTTCGTGATGAAGTCGAGGATGACGACGACGAGGAAGACGGGGACCGCGATGATCGCCTTCACGTCAACCCTTCTTGGAGTCTTCCTCGCGCTGCTTGCAGGCGATGCAATAGCGCGCGTTCGGCAGCGCATCGAGGCGCTCGAACGCGATGTCTTCGCCACACTGGTGGCACTTGCCGAAGGTCTCCGGCGCCTTGTACAGCCGCCGCAGCGCCTGATCGATGTGCCACAGGAAGCGCCCTTCCTTGGAGGCGAACAGGAAGGCCTTCTCGCGCTCCATGGCATCCGTGCCCTGATCAGCCATGTGGAACGAGTACGCGCTGCTGTCGCCCTCGGAGGCCTCTCCGTTGGGGCCAAGCGTCTCGCTGTGATGGCCAAGCTCCTTGAGCACCCGCTTGCGCTCCTCGAGCAGCCGCTTCTCGAAGTACTGCAGCTGCTTCTTGGGCATCGGCTTCGACTTCTTCGCGTCCTTGGCGGGCGCGGCTTTCGACTCGGCCATCACGACCCTTCCTTGGTAAGCGCCAGACGCACCGTCCGTCCATCGACGTCGGCCGACTGCAGCGCGGTCCACATGCCGCCGTTCCCCTCGGTCGGGAACGGCGTTCCTGCCTCCTCACCGAGCAGCAATCGCACGGCAAGCACCTCACCCGCGATGTGCGCCCGATGGGACGCCACCGCCGCCAACACCTCGTCGTCCCCACCCACGGCGAGGGCAATGCGGTCGCTGACCTCGAGTCCGCTTTCCTTGCGGAGCCGTTGCACGCGACTGATCACTTCCCGCGCCAGTCCCTCGGCACGGAGCTCCGGAGTAATGGTGGGATCGAGCGCCACCCCGTAGCCCTGGTGTTCCTGCACCACCGCGGCGCCGGAGGCGCGCCGGATGATGGCGACGTCTTCGGGCGCAATCAAGCGCTGGACGCCGTCCACCTCGATGGTTACCTCCTGCCCCGCCGCCAGCTCCCGCAGCAGCTCGGCCGGCATCGCTGCCACTGCCGCCGCGACCGCCGGCGTTTCCTTGCCGAACTTCTTGCCCAGCGTCCGGAAGTTGGCCTTGGCCTCCAGCGACACCAGGTTGTCGGTGGACGTGACGAACTCGACCCGCCTCACGTTGAGCTCGGCCGCCAGCAACTCACCCAGCGTGGCCGTGAGGTCCACCGCCCCCGGCACCACGCACTGCATGGCCGGCAGGGGTTGCCGCACCTTCACGTCCGCAATGTCACGCGCCGCATGCCCCAGACCCGCCAGGGTCCGGATGTCGTCCATGGCAGCCTCGAGCGCCGCGTCAACCGGTGTGGGTGTCTCCCGCGTGTACGACGCGAGATGCACGGAAGTTCCGGTCAGGGCCCGGTGCACCGCGTCCGTCATGAACGGCGCAAACGGGGCCAGCAGACGGCAGGTCACCGTCAGCACCTCGTGCAGCGTGGCGAAGGCCGCCCGGTTGTCTGCGCCGGTGACATCATAGAACCGGGCGCGGCTCTGCCGCACGTACCACTTGGACACGTCATCGTCCATGAACTGCATGACGCGACGCGCCGCGGCCGTGGCGTCGTACGCCGTCAGCGCCGCATCCACGTCCTGCTCCACACGCGTGAGACGTGACAGAATCCAACGATCCAGCGCCGGACGTTCGGCCACTGCCGGGTCGGCCGCGCTGGGCTGCCAGCCGAAGTTGGCGTACTGCGCGAAGATGCCGTTGTAGACGTTGCGGAAGGTGAGCAGGAAGCGGCCCGCCGTTTCGCGAATGGCGTTCTCGTCGAAGCGCCGCGGCACCCACACCTGGCTCGACGCCACCAGAAACAGCCGCACCGCGTCCGCGCCATGGCGCTCCAGCACTTCCCACGGATTGACCACGTTGCCGCGCGACTTGGACATCTTCTGCCCCTGCGCGTCCAGCACGAGGTCGTTCACCACCACGCTGCGATACGGCGCGGCCTGCTCATCGCCGTTGTTGGGCAGCGCATCGCCCAGGCCGGTGGCAATGGCCAGCAGCGAATAGAACCAGCCGCGGGTCTGGTCCACGCCTTCGGCAATGAAGTCTGCCGGATACTGCGCGGCCACCATGTCGCGGTTCTCGAACGGATAGTGCCACTGCGCGAAGGGCATCGAACCCGAATCGAACCAGGTGTCGATGACCTCGGGCACACGGCGCATGGTGCCCGTGCCGCTCTTCGCGGGCCAGGTGTACTGGTCGATGTGTGGCTTGTGCGGATCAAAGTCCTCGGGCAGCGGACGACCGATACGCTCGGCCAGTTCCGCATAGCTCCCGATGACTTCCACTTCCGACGGGTCGGCGTCGTTGATCCACACCGGCAGCGGCGTGCCCCAGTAGCGATCACGCGAGATGGCCCAGTCCACGTTGTTGGACAGCCACTCGCCAAAACGTCCCGATCCGATCTCGGCCGGATTCCAGTTCACCGCCGCGTTGCGCGACAGCAGCCCGTCGCGGCGCGCCGTGGTGCGCACGAACCACGACCCGCGCGCGTAGTACAGCAGCGGCGTGCCGCAGCGCCAGCAGTGCGGGTACGCGTGCACGAAGGTGCTGGCCTTCCACAACACGTCGCGCTGCTTGAGCACCTCGAGAATGCGCGCGTCGGCCTTCTTGACGAACACGCCGCCCACCTCGGGTACCTCGGCATTGAACTCGCCACGCGCGTTGACGGGTTGCACGAAGGCAAGGCCGTGGCGCTGACCGGCCGCGTAGTCGTCGGCGCCGAACGCCGGCGCCATGTGCACCACGCCCGAGCCGTCCTCGGCCGAGACGAAGTCTTCACCGACGATGATTTCATGCCGGCCCTCGTCGGGATACGGCACCCAGTCCAGCGGGCGACGATAACGCCGGCCCACCAACTCGCGGCCAGCCATGGTTCCCACCACGTCCCAGCGGTCGGCCCAGTCGGCACCGAGCACACCCGGCACACGGGCCTCGGCCAGCACAATCGTCCACTCGGCGCCGGTCTTCTTGCGCAGCTCCGTGTACGTGAGGTCGGGATGCACGGCCAGCGCCGTGTTGGACACCAGCGTCCACGGCGTGGTGGTCCACACGATGATGCGACGACGCATGGCCGGCGCGTTGCCGTCCGCGTCGAGCAGGTCGAGCGCCACATACACGCTCGGGTCCTCCACATCTTCATAACCCTGCGCCACTTCGTGGCTGGACAAGGCCGTGCCGCAGCGCGCGCAGTAGGGCAGAATCTTGTGCCCGCGCGCCAGCAGGTTCTTGTCGTACAGCGTGCGCAGCGCCCACCACACCGACTCCACGAAGTCGTGCGAGTAGGTCACATACGGACGCTCGTAGTCCAGCCAGTAGGCCGTGCGGTGCGACAGCTTCTCCCACTCGCCGCGATACTTCCACACGCTCTCGCGGCAGCGACGATTGAACTCCGCCACGCCCACCTGCTCGATGAGCTGCTTGCCGCCCAGCTTCGCGATCTCCGACGGGTCCACACCGCGCCGCGCCGCTTCCTCGCGCTGCAGCTCCTTCTCCACCTCGATTTCCACCGGCAGGCCGTGCGTGTCCCAGCCCGCCTTGCGCGGCACGTAGTAGCCCTGCATGGCGCGATGCCGGCAGAACAGGTCCTTGACCGTGCGCGCGAACACGTGGTGAATGCCCGGACGTCCGTTGGCCGTGGGCGGCCCTTCGAAAAACACAAAGGGCTTCGCGCCGGCGCGGGCGGCCTGGCTCTGCTCGAACAGTTGTTCGGCATCCCAGGTCTCCAGCAGCCCACGCTCGAGGGCATCAGCAGCGGTGTCGGGAAGCAGCGGATACAGCGTCACGTCGAAGTCGGAAGGAAGCGAAAAGGAAGAGGCGTCACGGACGCCGGCTGCACCGGGAACGCGCGTTCAGAGACGCGCCAGCACGCCCTGCACCACGGCCGAAAGTTTGGGCTCGGCGCCGCGCGCCACGGCGATGATCTGCGCCACGTTGGCCGGCTCGAGCGCGTCGGGCAGGCACTGATCGGTGATGATGGACAGGCCCAGCACCTTCATGCCGCCATGCACCGCCACGATGACCTCCGGCACGGTGCTCATTCCCACCACGTCGGCACCAATGCCGCGCAGAAAGCGATACTCCGCCCGCGTCTCGAGATTGGGTCCCTGCACCGCCACATACACGCCCTCGCGCAGCGGCACACCGTGCGCAGCGGCCACCTCACGCGCCATCTGCCGGAGGCCCGCGTCGTAGGGCGCCGACATGTCCGGAAAGCGTGGACCGAGTGTGTCGTCGTTGGGACCGATGAGCGGATTGTCGCCGAGCAGGTTGATGTGATCGGCAATGAGCATGAGGTCACCCGGCGCCCACAGCGGATGCATGCCACCGCAGGCGTTGCTGACGATGAGCGTTTCCGCTCCAAGCGCCCGCAGCACCCGCACCGGAAAGGTGACCTGCTGCAGTGTGTAGCCCTCGTAGCGGTGAAAGCGCCCCTGCATCGCCACCACCGTCTTGCCGCCCAGCGTGCCGCAGAGCAGCCGCCCCTTGTGCGACTCCACGGTGCTCAACGGGAAGTTGGGCAGCTCATGGTATTCGATGACCTGCTCCACCGCGATCTCCTCGGCCAGCGCGCCGAGGCCGGTGCCAAGGATGATGGCGGCATCCACCGGCTTCGCGAAGCGCTGGCGCACGGCCTGAGCACAGGCCTCGATGCGCTCACGCGCGTGCAGACCGAGCGCCGGATGCGACAGCCCGACGGCCTGATGCGACTGCGTGTACTGCAACTGCGGCCGTGATGACGGCACCGGCGTCCCACTCACGATTCCTCCTCCTCCACCACAGCATCGAGCCACGACGGCGTGGGTGCCATCGGACGGGGTGGCATCTCGCGGATGTCGCGCGCCACCTGCGGCTCACCGAGCCCGGTATTCATGGCCGACAGCGTGCGCGGCGTGGGAAACTCCGGCAAGGCCTCGTTCTCCGCGGCGTTGAGTTCCGACAGCTGCCGCTCGAGCTGATGCCTGAGCTGCGAGAGAAACGTGCGCCGGGTGCGCAGGATCTGCTGCAGATCGTCCTGCGCGCGTCGCATTTCCTCGCGCACTGCGGCCAGCTGACGTTCGGCCTCCTGCTGCGCCTCCCGCACGATGAGCTGCGCTTCGCGCTCCGCCTGCTCCCGGATTTCGCCGCGCAACTGCTGCGCGCTCACCAGTGCTTCATTGAGCGCCTTCTCGCGATCACGAAACGCCTTCAGTTGCTCGTGAAAGTTGCGCGCCTTGGTTTCGAGATCCTGATTCTGCCGCGTCAGGCGCTCGAGTTCCTCGGCCACCTGCTCGCGGAACTGGTCCACCCGCGCGCGATCATAGCCACGCAGCGCGTTGCCAAAGTCGTAGCGCCGCGCGTCGAGTGCGGTGAGGTGGAATCCCTGGAAGCTGTCGTCGGTCATGAACGATCCGTGGTGCGTCAGGTTCGGCGCGTCTGTGCGTCTTTTCTGCGTCAGCCGCGATGGCCGAACAGCATGGTCCCGAGGCGCACGTGCGTGGCCCCTTCCTCCACTGCGATCTCGAAATCGCCCGACATGCCCATGCTCAGCACGGGCGCCTCGTGTCCGCGGCGCTGCAGTTCCGCGCGGGCCTCGCGCGCGCCCGCAAACACATGGCGAAGCGTGGCCTCCTCCGCGTCGAACGGCGCCATTGTCATTACGCCGCGCACGCGCAGGTTCCGGAGTTCGTGCAGACGGTCGGCCAGTGCCGGGAGGGCGGCGGGCTCATAGCCGCCCTTGCTCGCCTCACCGCTCACGTTGACCTGCACCAGCACGTCGAGCACGGTCTCGCGGCGACGCATCTCCTCCTGCAGGGCGTTGGCGAGCCGGTCTCGGTCGAGACTGTGCAGCAGGTGAAAGCGATGCACCTGCGCGGCCTTGTTGGTCTGCAGGTGTCCGATGAGATGCCAGCGCGCCGGCACCGTGACCTGCGCCATCTTGCGCTCGGCCTCCTGCACACGGTTCTCGCCGACATCCTCGACGCCCGCCGCGTAGGCCGCCTCAACCGCCTCCGGGCCATGCGTCTTGGTCACCGCGATCAGGGTGACCTCCTGCCCATGGCCACCACGTGCGCGGGCCGCGGCGATGCGCTCACGCGCCTCCGCCACGGCTTCCCGAACAACGGTGACATGGTCGGAAATTGGCATAGCACATAAGGTTAGGCGCCGCTGCAGTCCGACACAAGTAAGTTGGCCGGCGGCTCCGCCAGACAGCGCAGCAGGCGCTGAACCGCGCGGGCTGCCGCGTCCGAACCGGGTGGCAGAGGCGCCAGAACCGATCGCGGCATCTGCTCGGCCGCGCGGCGCAAGCGTGTGAGGTCCGTGGCCACCGCGCCCGCCGCCAATTCATCAGACGGCGCCCAGACCAGCCCCTCCCACTGCCAGCCCTTGAGCGGTGCGACCCGCTCCCGATCTCTGGCCGACAGCATGGTGCTCGCGCGTACGGCCCGACGCCGTCCTTCCGCCCGGTGATGCACCATTTGCAGGGCCGGCGCGAGTCCCGGCCAGGTGTGCACCATGGCCGAGTCCAGCAAGCCGCGCTCCGCCAGCTGTTCGCGGTACCAGGTGGCCCCGAGCAGCGGCACAGTCACCACCGACACGTCACTGCGGTAGTCCTCCACCTGCTGCAGGTACCACAACGGAAAGCTGTCGTTGTCCCCGGCGGTGAACAGCACCCCGTTGGTGGGCACGGCATCCAGCAACAGGCGGGCATAGCTGCGCGGCAGCGTGGCCACCGGCTCGCGGCTGCGATCGGCCACGCTGCGATTGGCCAGCAGCGGGACAAGCGCCAACGTCAGCGGCAGCACGGTGAGGGCGCGCGGCAGGCGACGGGACAGCGCGGCAGCCAGTGACGCCAGTCCGACACCCGCCAGCAGTCCCCAGGCCCAGAACGCCAGCACAAAGAAGTAGTCGCGCTCGCGCGCCTCGTGCAGCGCGCCGTCCGCTAGCACACCCACTCCGAAACTCGGCCCCGCTCGCAGGTTGAGCCAGGCCACCACACCAAGCGAGGCACTCAGCACCAGCAGCAGCATGGCGCGTCCCACCCGCAGGTTCTGCCGCCAGAGGCTGCGAAGCCCCAGCACCGCCAGCCACAGCCAGGCCAGCGTCAGCAGCGTGCGCGGCCAGGCTGCCGTGGGGTGCGGGTGCAGCCCAAAGGCCACCTGCCAGTCTGCCCACTGACCGAAGTTGCCGATCTGCAACCACCAGGGGGCACGACGCGGCAGCAGCCCCGCCACCTCGTATTGCTCCCGCTGGAGCACCGCCCAGAGTGCCCGCCACGATTCCGGATTGCCGCTGTCCATGCCGGGATCATGCAGCGACCGCAGCGGCAGGATCATCACGGCCGACATGCCCAGGAGCAGCAGCGCGGCCCACACGGCCACGTCGCGCCGGGTCGGACGCAGGCCGCTCCACGCCAGCGCCACCGCCGCCGGCAGCGCCACCAGCGCGCTCAGGTGCAGCGGCACAGCCAGCCCGGCCAGAAACGCGAGCAGAGCCCAGCCTCGCCGTGAGGCCTCGACGTCGACCCCGGTCGCGGAACCGCGTCCGGCCCACTCGCCGGCCACGAGCATGGCAACCGCCAGCAGCAACGCCGCGGCGTACACTTCGGCCTCGGTGGCCTGACTCCACACCGTGTACATCGTGCCGGCCATGACGGCCGAGACCACCCCGGCCCGCGCGCCGGCCCAACGCGCCACCAGCCAGGCGCCGAATCCACCGGCCATTGCCGCACACCACACGGCAAGCACAGTCACCATGCGGGCCGGTGACGTGCCGGTGAACAACAGCGTGGACACCTTGCCCATCGCCACCCACAGTGGCGTCCCCGGGGGATGCGGAATGCCGAAGGTATGCGCCGCGGCCGTGAACTCGGACGCGTCCCAGAAGGTGAGATCGGGTGCGGCCGTGCCGAGGTAGGTCGCAAAAAGCACCATCGTCGCCACGACTGTGGCGACGATGGTTGGAGACAGCGCTACGGTGAGTCGGGGACGCGCCAAGCGGATCAGGCCGGCGCCACCTCAGGGCCGCCGAGGAGCGGCGGCGAGACCGGACGCGGCGCCGACAGCGGCGTGGACGCGAGCGGAGCCGGCGCCGACGGCACGTCCGGCCCGGTGCGCGGCGGCAGCGGCTTGCCCTCCTTGAGCAGGAGAATGTCGTCGCGCGTCAGCGTCTCGCGCTCGAGCAGCGCCGTGGCCACGGCATCGAGCAGCGTGCGATACTCGGTGAGCACCGTGACCGCGCGCTGATGCGCTTCGGTGGCCACGCGCTTCACTTCGCCGTCCACCAACTGCGCCGTCTGCTCCGACACTTCACGGCGCGACTGGATTTCGCGGCCAAGGAAGAGTTCCTGCTCGTTGTCACCCACGAGGATGGGCCCGATGGTGTCGGACAATCCCCACTGCGTGACATAGCGCCGCGCGATGTTGGTGGCCTGCTGGATGTCGCTGGCCGCACCGGTGGTGACCCGGTTGTGACCGAACACGATTTCCTCGGCGGCACGGCCACCGTAGGCCATCACCAGACGCGCCTCGAGCTGCTCGCGCGTCACACTCACGCGATCGTCCTCGGGCAGCGTGAAGGCAATGCCCAGCGCACGACCACGCGGCACGATGGTGACCTTGTGCAGCGGATCGTTGCCCGGCACCATCATTGCGCACACGGCGTGACCGGCCTCGTGGAAGGCCGTGAGACGACGCTCCTCCTCCTTCATCACCAGCGACTTGCGCTCGGCACCCAGCATGACACGATCCTTGGCTTCCTCGAGATCGCTCATGTAGATCTTCTCGTGATTCTTGCGCGCCGCGAGCAGCGCGCCTTCGTTCACGAGATTGGCCAGATCGGCACCGGCCATGCCCGGCGTGCCACGCGCAATGGCCGTGACACTCACGTCGTCGGCAATGGGCTTGTTGCGCAGGTGCACCTTGAGGATGCCCTCGCGGCCGCGCAGATCGGGCGCATCGACGACAATCTGGCGGTCGAAGCGGCCCGGGCGCAGCAGCGCCGGATCGAGCACGTCGGGCCGGTTCGTGGCCGCAATCAGGATGACGCCGTCGTTGGACTCGAAGCCGTCCAT
>ERZ1066122.57-NODE-57-length-130523-cov-40.270603_pt1 | contig 130523 bp, 104 predicted proteins | sample MGYA00382769_ERZ1066122 | MGnify/ENA primary metagenome ERZ1066122 (study PRJEB33369, sample SAMEA5778352) | biofilm metagenome | biome: Industrial cooling water; feature: Water cooling tower basin; material: Biofilm | place: United Arab Emirates | collected...
GGGCAGGCCTGGTGCGCGGTCGGCCGCGGTACCGCGGCGGCGCTGCGGGCGGCGGGCATCGACGCGGTGGCGGTGCCCGCGCGCGCCGACAGCGACGGCGTGCTCGCCCTGCCCGAACTCGCCGACGTGCGCGGCCGTCGCGTCGGCCTGCTGACCGCGCCGGGCGGACGCGACCGCCTCGCCCCCGCGCTGCGCGCGCAGGGCGCGCAGCTGCTGCGCGCGGATGTGTACGCACGCGTGCCCGTGCCGCCGCGCGCGTCCGCGCTGGCGCAGCTGCGCACACACACGGGACCGCTGCTGCTGCCGCTGAGCAGCGGCGAGGCGCTGCAGCGCACGCTGGCGGCGCTGCCGGAGGATTTGGCCACCCGTCTGCGCGGAGCGACCGTGCTGGCCGCGAGCGCGCGCCTGGCCGCGTTGGCGCGGGAGGCGGGCTTCGGGCAGATCCTGAACGCTGCGGGCCCCTCGCCGCAGGCGCTGCTGGCGGCGTGGCCGGGGGCTCGAGCGGCAGATCGATGAGGCCGATCCGAATCCGCACCGCACGCGATGCCGTTACCATGACCGCCATCACAGGATGCCGCTCCCACGCGCCCGAGACCGCGCTCAGCCCATGACCGACGAGGACCCCACCCCCGCAGCCGAGACCGCAGCGCCCGCCGTGGTGCCGGCGAGCACACGTCTGCCGCAGGACCCGCCCGCCACCCGGTCCCGCGGCAGCCGCTGGCCCTGGCTGCTGGTCTTGGTCGCGCTCGGCGCCGCGGGCTGGTTCTGGTACGACGGCCAGCGACGCAGCGCCGCGGCGCTGGCCGACGCCGCCGACCTGCGCCAGCGCCTGGAGGCCGTGGAGTCGCGCAGCGACACCCTGCGCCGCGACAGCCGCGGCCACAGCCAGCGCCTGCAGCAGGCCGAAACCACCAATCGCGTGCTGCGCGATGAGCTGCTCGGCATCGGCCAGCGCTCGGCCCTGCTCGAAACCCAGGTGGCCAAGCTGGCCGACGCCAGCCGCGAAGGCGCCGATGCGCTGCGTCTGGACGAGGCCGAGCTGTTGTTGACCATCGGCGAACAGCGCCTACGCCTGGCGGCCGACCTCGACGGTGCGCGCCGCGCCTACGCCCTGGCCGATGCGGTACTGGACCCGGTCGACCGCCCGGGGATGCTCGACCTCAAGCAGACCCTCGCCCAGGAGCGCGCCGAGCTCGACGCCCTGCGCGCCGACCCGCGGCAGTCGGTGGTGACCGCGCTCGATGCCCTTGCCCGCGGCATGCCGGCGGCGGCCGAGGCCGAGCCGCTGCCCGAGATCGATCCCCAGGCCCCCTGGTGGGAACGCGCCCTGGCCCGGCTGGTGCGGGTCACCCCGTCCGACAACAGCCTCGCCCTGGGCGGGGAAGAGCGCCGCGCCGCCCGCCAGGCGCTGGACCTGGAACTCACCCTCGCCCGCGTCGCTGCCGAACGCCGCGACCCCGCCGCGCTGCAGGCCGCCCTCGACCGCGCCGACGCCTGGCTGCTGCGGCTGTGGCCGGAATCGGCCGAACGCGCCCGCCAGCGCGAGGCGCTGCGCGGTATCGCCGCGATGCCGCTGAACCTGGAGGTGTCGACCCTCGGCAGCACCCGGGCGCAGCTGCGGGCGCAGCGGGGCGGGTGATGGGGACCTCGGGTCAGGCGACAGACGGTGGAATTGCTCCCCGCTATTTCCTTCAAATCGGACGCAATGAGTCGGACATGCGTGAATTTGCCTCGCTTTCCGATATGCAGCCGGAGATCGAGGCTTGTCGGAAGCTGGAGCGCGGAAGGATCAGTGCATGGGCGGACTATGGGCCGCGGCGCCGATGGCTTTGGATTTTCGGTGGAGGTCGCAGCATCGAAACATGCTTCTGGCTCGAATGGGATTCCGGAATCGCCAGTCTTATTTTTTCGGATGATGCCGGAAGTGAATACCATGCCTGCGATGATCGATATCCGGTCGAGGCCGATGCCGAGATTCGTCGTGCTGTCGCACACGGTGAGTACGCACCACATCCCAAGGACCGCTGCATTCGCCAAGATCGGGCATTCGTCGCCGTTCTCGAATACCTGAGAACCGGCAGCAAGCCGAAAACCTTCCGCTATATTTTCGTCGAATGACATCTCTTCACCGCAACTGCCGGACGAAAGTGCGCGGCATCCGTCAGGATATGCCGCAGGCGACCCCATGAATCTCTTCCGCCACCTCCTGCTCTGGACCCTGGTCGCGGTGGCCGGCGCGCTGCTGGCCCAGGTGCTGATCGCCGAACCCGGCCGGGTGGTGGTGCGCTACGGCGGTCTGGACTACGCCACAAGTCTCGGCGGAGCACTGATCCTGGGCACGCTCGGCGCGTTCGCGCTGTGGCTGCTGTGGACCCTGCTCACCCTGCCGCTGCGGGCCTGGCGGCGCCGGCGCGAGCGCACTGTGCGGCAGCGCTTCGGCGACGGCCTGCTGGCCCTGCACGAAGGGCGCTGGGAGCGCGCCGAGCGTCTGCTGGCGCAGTCTTCCGGTGAAGCGCCCTACGCGACCGCCGCCCGGGTGGGGGCCGCGCGCGCGGCCGCCGCGCGTGGCGATGCCACTGCGGACGCAGGCCATCTGGCCGCGCTGCAGGCCGCGCACCCGGCCGCGCACGGCGTGCTGCTGGCCGAGCGCGCACTCGCCGCAGGCGATGCCCGCGCCGCGCTCGATGCCTTGGCGGCGATCCCCGGCGCACCGCCGCCGCGCGCACTGGTGCTGCAGGCCGATGCGCTGGCGCTGAGCGGACGGGCCGGCGAGGCCTGGGGCATGCTCGGCGCGCTGCGCCAGCAGCAGGCACAGGAGCCGGCCGCGCTCGCCGCGCGGGAGCAGGCCTGGGCCGCGCAGGCGCTGCGCGAAGTCGCCGACGCCAACGCCCTTGCCGACCTGTGGGACCGCATCGGCGATACGCTGCAGCGCAGTCCGGATGCCGTCACCGCCTACGCCGAACGCGCCGCCGCGCTGCGCTGGGAAGACGCCGCCTGCGCCAGCCTGGAGCAGGCGATCGACGCGGCCTGGAACCCCGATCTCGCCGCCGCCTACGGCGCACTGCCTGTCGGCCAGCTGGAGCGCCGCCGCGGCCATGCCGAGCGCTGGCGGCAGGCGCATCCCAGCAGTCCGGGTGCCCTGCTCGGCCTGGCCCGGGTGCTGATCGCCGACCGCCAGTGGCCGCAGGCCGAGGCCCTGCTGCACCGCGCCGTGGCCCAGGGCGGCGGCGCCGAGGTCTGGGAAACGCTCGGCCACGGCTACGCCGACATCGGCGACGATGCCAACGCACGCCGCTGCCTCGCCAATGCCCTGCGTACGCTGCGTGGTGAGGCGGCGCAGCCGCTGCCCGGCCGCGACCTGCGCCAGCAGATCGCCGACGCCGCCGCGGTCGAGGACCGCGACGCCCACGGCCTGCCGCGCCTGCGCGAGTGAGCCCGCAGCCGCGCACCCCCACCCGAGCCCCAGAGTCCAGAACCCGAAGCCCCGCATGACCGCATCCGCCCTGCAGCCGCCCGAGATCGCCCTCGATCCCGCCCAGCCCGGCCGCGTCCTGCTGCAGGGCGACTGGGTGCTGGACCACGCGCTGGACCTGGCCGCCGCACTGCGCGAGGTGCCCGCCGACGCCACCGAGCTGGACGCCCGTGGCATCGGCCGCATCGACTCGCTCGGCGTGCTGCAACTGCTGCGCCACTGCACCCGCTGCCGCCTCGGCGAGAGCGCGCTGCGCTTCCGCGAAGAACACCAGGCCCTGGTGCAGGCGATCGAGGATGTCCACGACGACCGCCCGCGGCTCAAACGCGAATATGGTTTTGCCGCCGCGATGGGTCGCCTCGGCTACGCGATGCACGACAACGGCAAGGAGATCGTCGCGCTGGTCGCCTTCCTCGGCGAAGTGCTGGTCAAGACCGCACGCCTGATCCGCGAACCACGCCGCTTCCGGCCCATCGCCACCGTGCATCACATGGAGCAGGTCGGCCTGGACGCAGTGCCGCTGGTGGCGCTGCTGAGCTTCATGATCGGCGCGGTGGTGGCCTTCCTCGGCTCGAACATCCTCGCCGACTTCGGCGCGTCCATCTATGTCGTCGAGCTGGTGAGCATTTCCTTCCTGCGCGAATTCGGCGTGCTGCTGACCGCGATCATCCTCGCCGGGCGCACCGCCAGCGCTTTCACCGCGCAGATCGGCGCGATGGTCAACCGCGAGGAAGTCGACGCCATCCGCGCGCTCGGCCTGGACCCGGTCGACCTGCTGGTGATCCCGCGGGTCATCGCGCTGGTGGCGATGCTGCCGCTGCTGACCTTCATCGCGATGCTGGCCGGCCTGCTCGGCGGCATCGCGGTGGGTGCGAGCAATCTGGACATCAGTCCGCAGGCCTACATCGGGCGGATGTACGACACGATGGAGCTGCGGCATTTCCTGGTGGGCATGGCCAAGGCGCCGGTGTTCGCGGTGGTGATCGCGTTGATCGGGTGTCTGGAGGGGTTGCAGGTGACGGGGACGGCGCAGTCGGTGGGGGATCGCACTACCTCAAGTGTGGTGCAGACGATTTCGCTGGTGATCGTGATCGATGCGATCGCGGCGATCTGGTTCATGAACATGGGGTGGTGAAGAGGTTTTCTGCCCTCGCTGTCGAGCGCCGGTCGAGCGTAGGAGGGGCTTCAGCCCCGATGCTCCGGTGTATCCAACGCGTCGCGTTCTATGCTTGGATTCAGCGAGCGGTTGTGGCCCTGGAGCAAGAGCAAGATCAAAGGCTTCCGCGCTGACGCGCGGGTAACTTTTCTTTGCGTGCCCAAAGAAAAGTCACCAAAAGAAAGGGCAGCCCATCGTCGCGCCCGGCGCTCCGCGCCGGGTCCGCAGGCCTCGCGGGGCTTTTCGAAGGGCCATCCATGGCCCATCGAAAAGCGCGCGGCCGCCTGCCGCGCGCCCTGCGGGCCTGATCCGCGAGGCCTGCCGCTTCGGTGGGCGGGAAAATTCAACGGCAAAAGCAAGAGCAACAACAACGGCAATATCAATAGCAGGGCACTACGAGCGCTCTTGATCGCTCGCTACTCATGGAATACGAAGACATCGACGCGTTCGTCCGCAGGCTTTTGCCCTCGGTCTTTGATCTGTATCCCCACCCATACAGCGGCACACTCTCTCTGGGATTTCACGCAACGGACGATTTCGTTGCAGCGAGCATCGCCGCCTCCAGCGTCAATATTCGAGCGGAGGTGTTCAATACGTTCGACGGCAAGCTCACAGCGCCGAGATCCATCTCCAGCTGTCGTATCAAGCTTTTCCTGGGTCGCGATTTTGCAGATGAAAGACTCTTATGGTTCTTTGCGGAACTGGGCCTGCTGCGGAGATCGGACGGCCTGCTGAACGACACTGAGTACTCTGAACTGAGTGCATGGCTGCATGCTCAGGCGCCCGATCATCAAATTCAGACTGAGTCTTGAGTCCGCGTAGTCCTCGTCCGATCCCCCCACTGTCTCGATGCAGTTTGATTCCAAGCGCAAGATGGACACGCCGCGCTTTTGACTCCGATGCCCTCCGGAGCGGCAGGTCTCGCGAATCAGGCCCGCAGGGCGCGCGGCAGGAGGCCGCGCGTTTTTCGATGGGCCAAGGGTGAGTCGCTGCGCTTACGCGCCACTGGCGCGTGCAGCGGCGAACGCCCGCGCGAGTAGCGCGGGCCGGGCTTCGGCCGAACGGCCGAAGGCCCTTCGAAAAACCTCGCGAGACCTGCGGACCCGGCGCGCAGCGCCGGGCGCGACGATGGGCTGTGCTTTCTTTTGCCTACTTTTCTTTGCACAAGCAAAGAAAAGTATGGTCGCGCGACAGCGCGAAAGCCTTTGACTTTACAATCCCGAGCATGCTGAATGACTGACATGCAAGCACCAGACGCCCCCATCATCCGCATCCGCCACCTGCGCAACCAATTCGGCGCCCAGGTCGTCCACGACGCCCTCGACCTCGACGTCCGCAAAGGCGAAATCATCGGTGTGGTCGGCGGCTCCGGCAGCGGCAAATCCGTGCTGATGCGCTCGATCATCGGCCTGCGCCAACCCGACGCGGGCGAGATCGACGTCATGGGCATCAACGCCCTGTCCGGGCGTGCGGAAGACCGGCTGGCGATCGAGCGCAGGACCGGCGTGCTGTTCCAGGACGGCGCGCTGTTCTCCTCGCTCACCGTCGGCGAGAACGTGCAGGTGCCGCTGAAGGAGCACCACCCCGAGCTGCCCGACAGCCTGCTGTACGAGCTGGCGCTGCTGAAGGTGAAGCTGGCCGGGCTGCCGGCCGAGGCCGTCGCCAAGTATCCCTCGCAGTTGTCCGGCGGCATGCGCAAGCGCGCGGGGCTGGCGCGGGCGCTGGCGATGGATCCGCCGCTGCTGTTCCTCGACGAGCCCACCGCCGGGCTCGACCCCATCGGCGCCGCGGCGTTCGATCAGCTCACGCGCACGCTGCAGCAGGCGCTGGGTCTCACCGTGTTCCTGATCACCCATGACCTCGACACGCTGTACACCATCTGCGACCGGGTGGCGGTACTGGCCGAGAAGCGGGTGATCGCGGTCGGGCCGCTGGCCGAGATCGAGGGCCTGGACCATCCCTGGGTACGCGAGTATTTCCACGGCCCGCGCGGACGCGCGGCGCGTGCGGCCGGAGGCTGACGCGTGCATGACGCGCGCGGCCCGCGGGGCGCCGGCGCGGAGGGGTTTGTTAGGATGCATCGCACGTCGCCCCGTCCTTCCTCCGCAGGCGCGCTGCGCCCATCAGTGCTGCACTCACCAGCGATGACCCCACCATGGAAACCAAAGCCAATTACGTCCTGATCGGCGTGTTCACCCTGGTCACTTCGGCATTCCTGCTGCTGTTCGGGCTGTGGGCGGCGAAGTATTCGACCGACCGCGACTGGCAGCGTTACGACGTGGTGTTCGACGAAGCGGTCACCGGCCTGACCGAGGGCGGCAGCGTGCAGTACAACGGCATCGCGGTGGGCACGGTCGAGATGCTGCGCCTGGCCCCCGACGACCCGCGCAAGGTGGTGGCGCGGGTGAAAGTGCGCAAGGAAACGCCGGTCAAGGTGGACACGCGCGCCAAACTGTCGTTCACCGGCCTTACCGGCACCGCCTTCATCCAGCTCACCGGCGGCAGCCCCGACGCGCCGCGGCTGCAGGCCGACAACGGCGACGGCGTGCCGCGCATCCTCACCGAGGCTTCGGCCCTGCAGAACATCGCCGAGACCGCCAACCGCCTGGTCGCGCGGATGGACAAGGTGCTCAGCGACGAGAACATCCAGAACATCAACGCCACGCTCGACAACATCGAGAGCGCCACCGGCGCGCTGGCCGAGCAGCGCGAAGATCTCGGCACCTTGATCCGCAATGCGCGCGTCGCCACCGACAAGCTCAATACCGCGCTGGACACCACCAACACCGCGCTCACCGACATCGACCGCGAAGTGGTCGACAAACTGCCGGGTCTGATCGCACGGCTGGACAACACGCTCAAGCAGCTGGAAGACACCGCCGGCAACGCCAATGCGCTGATCGCCGAGAACCGCGGCCCGCTCAACGATTTCACCCAGGACGGGCTGGCGCAGATCGGCCCGACGCTGGAAGAGCTGCGCACCCTGGTCCGCGATCTGCGCCGGATCGGTGCGCGCTTCGACGACAACCCCGCCGGCTACGTGCTCGGCCGTGAGCAGCCCAAGGAATTCGAGCCGAAATGAACCGCTTCGCCGACATCCCTCCGCCCGCGCATCGCCTGCGTGGCACCGTTCGCGCGCTGGCCTGCGTACTGGTCGCCGGCCTGCTCGCCGGCTGCAACGTGCTGCCCGAGCGCAGCGATCTGCGTCTGTTCGACCCGCAGCCGCAGGTCGTGATCGCGGCGGACACGCCGCAGGTGGATTGGCAGCTGGCGATCCCGCGGCCCCACGCCGACACCACCGTGGACTCGGCGCGCATCCTGGTGCGCCCGGAGCCCGGCGAGGTGCAGGTGTACAAGGGGGCGGCCTGGACGCGCTCCACGCCCGACCTGGTGCAGGACATGCTGGTGCGCGCCTTCGCCGACAGCGGCCTCCTGCCCGGCGTGTCGCGCCGCGGCGACGGCGTCGCCGCGGAGTATGTGCTGCTGCTGGATCTGCGCAGCTTCGAGTCCGACTACACCGCCACCGGCGCCCCGCAGGCGAAGATCGTGATCGGTGCCCGCCTACTGCGCGCGCGCGACAAGCGCGTGGTGGCGACCCGGCGCTTCGAGAGCCTCACGCCCGCGCAGGCCACCGATGTGGCGAGCGTGGCCCGGGCCTTCGAGGACGGTCTGGGCGAAATGTCCGGCAGGATCGTCGACTGGACACTGGACGAGGGGCGTCGCTGACGTGGATCGCGTCGCCGGCCCGCGCGTTCCGGTGCTGAGCTGAAGAACCCTGTGCCGCTTGGGGACGCGAAGGACGGGCGCAAGACATGCCATGGCGGATCGGTCCGCCACGAGAGCGCCATGCGCTCGCCAGCCTCGAATCTCCCGCGTGCCGCGTTCAGGCGGGCCGTTTGCATTGGGCGGGCTCGGCATCTCGATCGCGTACCGAACACGTGTCCTCGGCAGCCGCCGGAACTCTTGAGCAGAACATGCATGGCCCGCAGATGGGCGACTGAGAGTGGAAGCGCCGGCCACTGGAGAAGAAGGCTATCGCGCGCATCTAGATGCCGACCCGCTCGACGACGACGTCGTCCGGGATCAAGGGTGATCTGGGCACGCGTCGCACGGTGCCGCGCATGCGCACCCCCGAGGCGCTCGCCAAAACGGCATAACCTTCCGATGTAACGGCTATTGGCCATGCCTTGACCACTTCATGCACGGCATTGGCGCACAGGTCCATCGTCATTCCGCGGCCCAAACCGTCGGCGACGGCCGCCTGCGCCTGGGCGAGCGCAGGCGATTCGGCGATGGTAAGGCGGGTGATGGCTGTCGCGGAACCGTGATCGGCCCATACGGCATCGTAGACCTCTGAACGCAATCCCCATGTGATGACCGCGTCTCGGGGCAATCGCGTCGGGGCCATGTCCAGAGCCTGTGCCCGTACGCGAGCGCCCGAACGGTCATTCGGCAATCGACCCACTTGCACGATGCGCGGCGTACCATCGGACTCAAGCAACCGTAAGTGCAATAGCCCATCGACCGCTATCGTCTCGATTCCGCCCCGCGCAGGGGACAGGCGGAAGTTACGTTCATCGTGATACACGAGCTGTACGCTGTCTCCCCCAGGCGACGAGAACTCGGCTGTCAACGCCTCGCTCCCTGTGCCGCACGCGCAAAGCGGCAGGACGGCCGACAGGCCCAGGGCCCATCTTGAGACGATGCACCGCGGGTCTCGGCCCAGGTTCATTCGCAGGAGAAACCGATACGAAGCAACATGCATGGAGGCGCCTTTCGTCCGCTGGCGTGTGGTTCTCGCATCACAACGACGCGTTCAACATCACGATGCGCAACGTGATTCGACGCGACGAGGCGCCGAGGGTGTCTGTACGATCGGATCCCGTCGTTGTGGGACGTCGCTGATTCAGGTGACACCTGAATTGACCCCTGCCGAAACGATCGCGCCGATGATGGATTCGCGGGCGCGCCGTTATCGGCGCGCCGATCCTCCGAATCATCCAGGCGAGCCCTAGTTCGGTGCACGGACTATCGCATCGATCCAAGTCCCATCCGGAAGGCGGTACAGCCCGAAATCCGTCCAGCAGCTGCTCCCGCCACACTGCGTTCTGCCGCCGAAATTGGCCAGCTTGATGTTGTACCCTTCGACGGGCGTTGTCGAAAACTTCGCCCGAATCGGAAACTTGGCGGAGCGTTTCAGGGGAAGTTCTCCCTGCGGATTGACGCCGTCCGTTCCGTCGAGGTCGTTAAGACCATAAGCGTTGTAGAAAACGCGACGACGTGCCGGATCCGGGTTCATCAACACGACGAAGTTCGTCTCGTTGTTCCGCACCGTACCGGTGAAAGGCGATTGCGGACTGTCAAAGGACACGGTCGATGCATCGCCGCGGAGGCGTGCGAGTCGGCAATCGAAGCTGCCATAGGCGAGGAAGCCAGGGGAGAAGCACAAGTCGATCTGACGTCCGAGCCGATAGACGGGCGAAGCCGGATCGCTTGTTGCGTTCAGATTGAAATAGCGCGATGGATTCTTGACATTCCAATAGGGTCCGGCAGCGAACTGGAAGCGCGTGCCGGCTGGAAATTGCAGAATCTGCGGGCCTCCTTGCCAGGACTCGCCGTTCCAATGCGGGAGGTAGTAGCCCGGGGCAGGGACTCCGATCGCGGCCATTTCGGAGGCGAGCGCTTCCGTAGCAGCGCAGTTCTCGCAAGGGGGATTGCTGCCCGTACCATCCGTGGTGTTGTGGAACTGTTGATACGCCCCAATCATCATCGCGACGGTCGGAATCACGCGTCGTTCTGCGCCTGCTGGTTGGCATCCGAGTTGCGTTTGGGTCGCGCAAGGGGCTGGTGAGGCACCCGATGTAGTTCGCCTGTTGAACTCCGTGTCGACCCCATAGTCGGTGAACGAGTTCGCCACCCCGAAAGGCTGAAGCGATTTGAAGAAGACCTCCAAGCCGTTCGGGCACCGGTAATTGAGGAACCTCTCGTGGCTGTTGTTCCTGAATGCATCGGGCGAATGGGTGCCCTGGTGGAGCTTGAACAGAATATCGCACGCCATGGAGCCAGGTCCTTCGCCGCCGCTGGGCAAGGTCACGATCTCCCGGATTCCGTTGAACATAGCGACCTTGTGGCCGACATGATCCTCATTGCGCTGGAAGGCCGGATCGGAGGGCGACAGCTGCTCGTTGACATATCCGAACGGCAAGGGCCCGGTCGTCGCGTACAAATTGGAGGCGCGCTGATCGTCGCCATGCTCATGGCCGTAGGCGCATCCGGGGCGGCCCGCGACGTCGACATCGACGGGTGGATGCCAAGTCGGATAGACCTTGTTGTCCGGTCCGAATGTCCAATACGCATCGTGGCGCCATTTCGCGCATTCGTTCCAGCGCGAGTCGGGACCGGCCCATGGAATTTGCTGTAGGCCCGGCTGCGGGGGGCTCCCTGCGGCGGCAGGTCGGCCGTGCTCAGCCGTGCGGGGCCGTTGGGCAGCCTGATCGCAATGCTGCGCTGGCTCAAGAGAACGCCGTTCGCATCCAGAGCGCGCAGTCGATAAGTCAGATTCTGTCCCGGAGACAATGCGGACGCAGATGTGCCGAACGCGTCGCGGAAACGTCTCTGCGTATCTTCGGCAAGGATCAATCGTTGATCATTCCTGAGCAGCTCGTACTCGACAGCGCCAGACACCGCAGTCCACTGCAGCAGCACGGACATTCCCGAGTAGGCCACAGCCTCGAACCCGCCGGATTTCGCTTCAACCGCCGCTTTCAGGCTCCACAGTTGAGTGCAGCTGTCGCGGGGGTTCTCAAGCGTGACAATACCATTGTCGCTGCCGGTCAGGACAAGCCGCGTATCGCCGCGATAGATCCTGAAGAAACCTGTACCGCTTTGTTCGAACCTCCAGCGTTGATCGTCCGTATCTTGCGGCGACGTTTGCCGGACCTGACTCCCCACCAGTCCGGTGACGGAACCCAGGCTGTAGGCGAGGCTCGCATGAAGCGGCTTGATCGAGAATTTGCCTCCACCATACGATTCGAGGAAGAAACGCGTGGCATCGGAGGTCGCAGCTCCGCCCAGCTGGGCGACAGCTCCGAGCGCCGTACTCGCATCCTTGATCGACAGGTTCTGCGCCGCACATTGATTGCTCAACAGATAGATGCCCGTCCTCGCCGTACCAACGGACATGCTCGTGCTTGCCGAGCTTAGGCGAGGCTGTTTCTGCGGTATCTCATCGGGCTTGGCATGGCGCAGGTAAGAGACTTCGTCGGCAGCGTTCGCTCGCGACGGGCTGTCTTGCGGAACGCAGGCCGCCAGAGACATGGTGACCAACCCGCATGCGGAGTATCTAACGCTAGACGAGATGGAAATTTTCATGGCGCCTCTAAGATGTCAGGTGTGAATCGGCATAACAGGATCGGTGGGATGGAGTCGGGCGGACGATCCAACCGAAGATCCGGTGGACATCCACGTGATGGAGGCTCCATTCGGGGAAACATGGGGATCGTCGAAGATCGATGTGGTCTGCTTCGTGGTCATGATGCCCCCATGACGAATCGCATACGGAGTTCAAATCCCCGCGCATGAACACTGCCGGACGCCACCGAGAACAAGATCGAAGATAAACGACGGGAATCAATCGCTGGATACAAGGAAAGACCGTGAGAATGAAAGCCTCATGGTTTGGCGTGTAGAGGCTGAGAGCCTTGCAAGGTGTGCAGGTTCGTCAGGCGGAAGCCGGACCTGAGCCATGCGTTGATGCGCGGCGCCGAAAGTTCCGGATTCCAGTTCGACTTCGATTGTGCATGGAGCGCCGCAATGAGTCCATCGAAGTCCGAAGCGATCCCATGGCTCAGGGCATAAGCGAGTATGGTGCGCGAATCATCGTTGAAACGGTATTGCCCTGCCGCGGCATTATGGTCGCCGGCCGATTCTTTCCACGCCATGAATCCAAGCGTCCTACCCGATATCGAATAACTACCCCCCAGGGGCGCATCGACCGTGAAAGCGTTTCTGCCCGCGAAAAGATAATTCTTGCCGCTATAACTGATGAGCGGAGACGACCCGATCCTGTGCACGATGTTGTCGGCGTATGCGACGCCGGACACATCGCCATGCCCGTCGAGGGAGACGATCGGTTTAGACGTCATGAGATTTGCGAAGGTATTCCGGGCGACGATCACGTCCTCGATTCCGCCCGGCGTCGTTGTCGATTCATTGCCGGCCGAGATGGACAATCCGTATGTATTCTGCAGCGCGGGCTCCATCTGGTTGACGACCAAATTCCCTTCGATGCGTCCTGAAAACCAGTCCTTGATCTCCATTCCCCACGACAGGGTCCGATTGGTCGGCCTGGTTCGCCCGATATGCGTGAAAACATTGTTCTTGACTACCACTTGCTCGAACCTTCTGGCGCCTGGCTCGTTGCCGCCGATACTGATCCCGATCTCTCCCTCGATGTATAGATTATCGTCGAGCACGATACCAAGAGTACTCCCCGGGCCGTCGTTTCCAGTCCACTTGTTGTTGATCGACGACGCCCTGGCAAATATGTTTCCCTTGAAAATCACCCCGCGCGTGTCCGAAAAATAAGTGTTGTGGTTAAAGATAGTGGCTTGCCCATCGAGAGCGCCCGTTCCATCGTTCCTTGCCTGGATTCTCCATCCGTTGTGGTCGAAAAAATTACCTTCGAGCAGCACGCCGGCCAACGGATATTTCACCGAATTCTTGTGCCAGAGACCTTGCGAGTGCCCCTGTCCCGTCGTTCCGTAGTTCCCGGATACGATGCTTCTGCGCATCACGAATCTCTGGATCGGGAGCTGCGGATCGAGGCTTTGCACACTGTTCGAGAGGTACGAACGGAAGTAACAGTCCTCAATGAGGATGTCGCGAACCGGTCTGTTGGTTCTAGGCGAAAGACCGAATCCGACAGAACCTTCGTATCCGGTGAAATATGGTCCGTCCTTGTCCCGGGTATGCGCCCAGAAGCGTATGCCGAGAATAATAAGATTGGATACGCTTACCGTCGACAATCCCCTGCTTCTTCCGCTTCTGATCTCGGGCCTGGGACCGACGCCCCACACAGTAACGACCGCGCGCTCGGCTGGTGATCTGCCGCTTTTCACGTTGAGCGATTGGTCCAGCCAGATGCCCCCCCCCTTCAGGAGTATCCAATCCGGCATGCCTTCCCGGGCCGCCAGATGGGCGGCGTCGAGTGTCTTGAACGGCCTGATATCTCCCTGCGGCCGAACAGGGTCGGTACCTATCGCTGTTGCGGCTGGAGAATAGAACAATCCTGTGGCATCGTCTCCGGACTGCGCATCGACATAGATCAATCTCGAATCCACGGAAGGTGTCAGACGTGTCCAGCCTCCCGGATCCTGCCGCGGTAGCGCGAAATCCTCGACCATGACCGGATCCACGATCGGAACACTCGCTCTGATGCAGGGTGAGGTCATGCTGACGACGAGCCCGAGTGTCAAAGCATGGAGAATACGTGTGCTTTTGACGGCTATGGACTCCACCGGCATTGATTTCAGAATACTCATAACGACTCCGCCTGCTGAGTGAACCGCGATCGGTCTGCGACAGCTTGTTGTCTACCTGACCAAGGCCCCTACATCTTGACGACACGGACGAATCTGACGGTGAGAGAACCGGCGGAGCCCGCATTGATCCTGATGTCGCTTCCTCCCTTGAGCAGGTTGTTCGCGACCGATCCGCGTATGGTGAACGTCGCCGTTTTCCATTTCCCGTCTCCGACATTATTGACGAGACTTGTCCCCCTCAAGGTACCAGCCGTTCCCATGTAATGGATATTCCACTTGAAAACGGCGTCGTCGAGATATGTGACCTTGACGTAGTAGTCGGAGGCGTTTCCTGAAATGAAGCGATCGTCTACGTCGAAATAGATATAGCGGTTTCCGGAAGCGGCGTCCGTCCTGATCGCTTCGTACGCATCGTTGTTGAAGGGCACCGGACTATCCGAACGATAGGCCGGAAAGGTCATGCCGCCGGGCTGCACATCCTTCTGGTAAAGCCAACGCTCCCAGTTTCGGGTGCGCCATTGACCACGGTATCCCAACGACGGATACTTGGACCACTCCTGGTACTGGTCACGGCCGTCGCGCAATACAGCCCACGCGTCCGCACTCTCTGCGACGGATTTGCCGATCGATCTTCTCAGATACTCATGCAATGCGGGTGCGCCTTGCCAAACGCGCTGATTGGTGAAAACCAGATTCGCTCTAAGCGACAGCGTTCGCAAGGCGGTCATCTTCAACTGATGGTAGCTTGATACGGGGATATTGGAATTCCCCCATTCCTCGTTCTCGGTCGCGATCCATCGTTGACGTCCCGCGCGCATCAAGGGCGTGCTTTCGTCGATCCCGAATCTCCTTGTCCCATTCCAGTCGACTACGGGATGAACGCCGTACTCCGGCATGTCGCCCGTCAGGAAATCGTACTTCTCGAATAGCCCGAAGCGCACACTGACGCCCTTCGATACGGCATACGCGAACGGTTTTCTCCCGATCGCGGAAGTCCAATCGGCCCGCCCCCCCGTGAGCGGCAGATAGTCCAGCTGTGTGTACATCAGTTTGTGCGCATTCCCGGGCCCGAAAGCAGCGACGTAGGTATCGATCATGCGCTGGTTCCAGTCCAGGTAATCCTGAGGCGTCATCCCCGACGCGACCATCTCATCGACGAACTGGACCGAGTATTCTCCCCACTCCCAAAGCCCCGGGAAATACATGAATGCGAATCTCGGATGATTTGCGAAACGCCGGCGCTGGAATTCCTGCATCAGTTCGACGAACTCGGATTCCAGGCCCGGATGCCACGGCCGATAAAAGCTGCCCGACAGGCTTTGGCCGAAGTTGTCCTTGTACGGATCGGAATGCAGAAGCTGTGCGGCAAGCTCCGGATACTTCGTCGCGATCCATTGCGGGACATGTTCGACGTGACTGTGCTCGAATCGCATGTAGATCGGCCTGGTCGCTGTGGCAAGCGCTTTTTCCAATGCCGACCAGTCGTACACGCCATCGGCTGGATTGACATCTTTCCAACGCAGATAGACCTTCAGTTCCGGACCGGGCTCGGCGAATCCTGCAGGCGCAGCGCCGTAGAAACTGATCCGGCCCGGTAGCGGCTGCGACCATGCGGGCAGCCACCAATCGTCTTCGGACGGCGATTCAGCGCCTGGCGCACGGGTTGTCGCCCCTAGACTGGACAGCGCGAAGCTTCCCAACACAAGCAGGGCTGCCTGAAGCATACGGTTGATTCTTAAAAGCGATTGATTCTTCACGATCCATCCTTATCGGTCGATGCATGTTGCATTCGAATCCAGACTGGACACACACATTCCGATGAGCGCACTCGATGCGATGTCATTTGTAGAAGTTCTGATGCGCCCAAAGCGAGGTCGTCGTCTTGGGCGGATCCTCACCGTGTTTGTTGTATAGTCTCTGCACTCGCCTTTCGAAAGCCTCGATCGCTTCCTGCTGGCCGATCAGAGTCGTTTCGGTGAGGTCGCGCTTGTTGGCACGCGTCACCAGCGCGAACTTGAATTCGGATACATCGCGGTACTGCTCGAAATGCGACGCGATACTCTGATAAAGATTTTCGGTGATTCTTCTCACCGCCTGCGCATCCGATCGGTACGCCTGTATCTCGATGGCATCCGTTTTTTTCGCGAGCCTGTCGATGTCGATTCCGAAAGCGAGAGCGCTCTGAGGCTCGGCAACGCTGGACAAACCCGTTTTCAGCCCCGACGACTTAATTTTCTCGAGGACTTGTTCGTAGGCCCCGGTCACGAGGTCGTTGGCACCCGCTTGGCTCAGTGGCTTGCCGTTCTCGCCGTTGAGACGTCTGAAATACGTCATGGACCTCACCGGCGGATTCGCATCGGTGTCCTTGGGGATACCGATGTGATCGTCCACGATGATCTGTTCAATCCCGAATTGCCTGGCCAATTGGATCGCGGGCTCGACCCGCTCGCGGATGAAGTAGTCGGTGACTGCGGGGTTGCCCCAATTCGGCACGGCGCGATCCACGTTCGGTATCGACATGTCGCGGTCGACGAGTCCGCGCCCTTGGTTCGGCGGCTTGTTGAGCTCGATCAAGTAGTTCGCGAATTCGTTGCGCGACTGCTCTTCGCCGCGCGCAGGCAATACAGGACGGCCGTCCGATATGAAAAGACGGAGCTCGGGACGCTGGTGTTCCGGAACCATCGAGAGTGCGATGGGAAGAGACTTGCGCAACTCGTCCACGTAGGAGCCCCCTGCCGGACCCGATGCCTCCAGCAACAACACATTCCGCGGCTCGCCCGGCTTGCTTCTCAGACTAAGCATGGCGCTGGCGATGGCCTCAGCCTGTGCGGCCGTATCGCGGCCATCCAGATTCCCGGTTCTTGAAAAGTACGCACTGACTTCATGCGACTGCACTGGATGACGCGGATCATTCGAAATAGGCGTCTTGGTTCTCTCTTCGCCTTGGCTATCTAACGATGGCAGTGTCTGCAGGCGCGGTGAAGCGCCTGGCGGACCAAGAGAATCAAGAGACGGCAGACTATCGGGCGTGTCTGCAGATCGAGCTTCCAAGTCACCTTGCGGTTTCACGGCCATACTACGGGTGAGGTTTGACATGTGCAGTCCTGATGAGCGCTAGATATATAAAGTGGCGCGTGATGCGAGTCGGTGCGCTTCGGTTGTTTTGCGATGGATCAATCGCAAAACACCCGATAGGTCGTCACATGGTCATCCACATATCGGGCAATACAAGATCACTAGTAGAGATTGACTTGTGCCCTGAAGATGGTGACAAGCTTCCTCGCGTCCAACGACTGTACTGAAAGCTCGCCATCGTTGCCGATGCGTAGCCACGCTCCAGGGTTGCCTTGAGTTGCGCTGTTCCACCTGACCTGATTTGCACTGTTGTAGACAACCAGATTGCCATCTGTCTGCATCACGAGGCGCTGCCCTGTGCCGTAGCGGTACGTTGCCCAAAGCGCACCTTTCGTGCTGCTGTACAGGACGAGATTGCCATCGCCCTGCATTTGCAGGAAATATCGTCCATCGCAAGAGTTGACCCTTTGACCTGCGAACAACGCGCCTCCGGGATTCAGTCTCCCGCAAACGCTGCCGTAGCTCAGAGTTCTGGAAAAGAGGAAAAGCGGAGGCTTGGCGCCATCGACTTCAGCCAGGTTCCCTGTTGCGTTGCGGATGATTGCGTCGGCAACCACAGCTGGCGTCGCCTGCGGAGACGTCTGCAGATACAGGGCGGCGGCTCCCGCGACGTGCGGCGAGGCCATGGAAGTACCGCTGATGGTGTTGATGTCGTTGACGCCTGTATTCCAAGCGGAAACGATAAAACGGCCAGGCGCATAGATATCGACGCAACGGCCGTAGTTCGAGAAGCTGGACACGTTATCAGTATTATCGGTCGACCCCACTGTGATCACACGATCCACACGCGCTGGCGATCGAGGGCAGGCATCGGCGGAATTATTGCCGGCTGCCGCGACCGCCACGACACCGGCACGCACCAGATTATCGACTGCAGCATCCATGGTGTCGGAGGCCGGACCACCGAAACTCATGTTCACCACGGCTGGCTTGACGTGATTATTGCGAATCCAATCCAATGCTTGAACGATGGCTGAAGTGGTCGCTGAGCCATAGCAATCGAAGGCGCGTATTGGATGCAGGATCACGGACCTGGCCACGCCATACGTACGCCCGCCTATTGTGCCGGCGACGTGCGTGCCGTGGCCATTGCAATCCTGGAGTCCACGTCCGTCTATGACGGATGTCATTCCGTTACCGATTCGTGAATTTCCGCTGGAATCCAGAAATTCACGATGAGATGTCAGCATGCCGGAATCCACAACGTATGCATGTACATTTTTACCGGTTGTATCGTAGATATAGGTCCCAGCCAGCGGTAGAGCGCGTTGATCGATGCGATCCAGACCCCAACTGTTCGCCGGCACAGTGGCATTCAAGGACACCACACTGTCCTGCTCGACGTAGGCGACCCTCGGATCGGCGAGGATTCGACCGATCTGATCAGCCGACGCGGTGATCGAAAACCCGTTCACCACGGATGTGTACACGTGTCGGATATCACCTCCATGCTCGGCCACCATAGAAACCGCCCTGTTTTCGGCGAATCGTCTGGCAGCATCCGCTGTTGTCAGTTTCGATCTGTTTGCACCGTCCTGCTTCAGGACGACGATGTATTGATCTTTTAGCGGCTTTTTCGACGCGCGATAGTCGCCAGCAGCCGCAGCTTGGGAAGTCATCATTGCGGCCGCTGAAATCGCAATGCACAAAGCGCGACGTGTATTCGGGGGAATGTTGCTGATTTGCATTACTTTAATTCCTTTTGGAATGTAAATGATGCAGACGGCATGTTGTTATATGGCCATCTGTCAACGGATTAATCGCTTTGAACGGACGCCGGCTTTCATGATGCCGGCACGAGACGCTGATTACGGAGTGGTTCTGCCGTATCGACTGCTCCATAACGCCTTGCTGTTGTCTTCCTTGTAGAGGACAAGGTTTCCGTCGTCCTGCATCCTCAGAAAAGCTGCCGGATTCGCCGACGTATTCGTCGTCCATTTCACCCTGTTCAGCGAATCCAGCAAGACAAGGTTGCCGTTGGCCTGCATCAGCAACCTGACATCTCTTCCGAAGGGTCCAGCCACCCTCGTCGTTCCACCAGCGGTTCGTATGATTGAAAGCAGTCCATCAAAACCAAGGTGCAAAGCGGTACCTCCATCGCACGATACCAACGAACGACCCGCTCTCAGTGTCTGACCTGCATACATTGCTCCGCATACGCGCGAATAGAGGTGGAGGTTCGCCGTACCCTTGGCGTCCACAATGATGTCACGCGTCGCCGCACCTCTGATTGCAGATGCGACCTCCAGCGGGGTCGCGGTCGGCCTCCCGGACAGATACGTCGCGGCTACACCACTCGTCAATGCCGCCGAACCGGACGTGCCATCTAGCTGCTGGGCAATGTTTATACTTTCAGGTGCTATGTTCGAAGCTGAGCTGACATACTCGCCGGGTGCGAAAAGATCGACACATGGACCATAGTTGGAGAATGAAGAACGCACATCGGCGGTATATGGCACATTAAAACCACCGTTACTTCCGCTCGCTGTCACGGTGATCACATCCGGCACACGCGCGGGCGATGTCTGGCAAGCGTCTGCGTTTTCATTTCCGGCTGCGGCCACGACGGTGATTCCGTCATCGATCAGCGCTTGCACGGCGGCATCCACCGCGGGATTCGCGCTACCACCAAAACTCATGTTGACGACGGCAGGCTTGATGTGGTTTCTCTTCACCCACTCCAGTCCAGCAATTACATCCGACCAATATGAAGTGTTGGTGCAGCCAAAGACCCTGACAGGATAAATCGATACTCCTTTTGCCATTCCGTACCAAGTCCCTCCAACCAGACCTGCGACATGCGTACCGTGTCCATTGCAGTCGCGGATTCCTCGGCCGTCAGCAATTGAAGTAAAGCCAGGACGGACACGTCCTCGGAATTCGATATGATCCGGATTGATGCCGCTATCTACGATGTATGCATTCACGTTATTCGCATACGTGTCGTAAATGAAACTCTCGTCTTGAGGTAGATACCGATCGTCGACGCGGTCCTGCGCAAGCGCATGGATATCCTGGAAGATCTTCAGCGTGACGCGACCATCCTGCTGTACATACTTCACCGCAGGATCCTGCTGGAGTTGCCTCAGCGCGGTCCGGTCCAGATCCACCGCCATGCCTATGATCGTATCGTTGAAACGTGCGCGGATTTTAGCCCCTGGCATTCTTGCTACCCGCTGCGTCACAGCATCAGCCTCCGCTCTGGCCGTTAGACGAGTGCGGTCGTCGACCGTATCGTCGAGCACAACGATGTATCGACCGGGAGCATGATCCGCTATGCGGTGCAGAGTAGCTGCGCACACGCTTCCGGCATACGAGGCCATCGTCGCGAGCGCAGCGATCGAAGCCACTAGGACGCTTGATTTACGATGTCTTGCCTTGATGCTTTTCATGTAATGGTCCTCTATGTTTATTTTCCAATCTGGTGAATGACGTAGTGCGTTCGTTGACCGGTAGTGGCCGTGCTATCGATCAAAGATCGAGCGCATGCGCGTGGTCGCTGTTATTCGCGTTTACCTTTTCCGCACTTCGATGACCATGCATGCTTAGATATATCCGCGTTTTGCGCGAACGAGCGTGCGATCGTCGGCATGGCATTATCTATTCGATGGCTAAAATACCCATCATCCTCTACGGCTTCGCTCGGTGGTTGCATTAGACAATACTTTCCATCACAAGCTGCGCATTCGTGCAGAGGCGGATGGCATTGCTAAAGGAGGCAGCTTGCGCTTCGCGACGCTTTTACGTCGGCTTGGCCGGCGAGACGGCAGCGTCTCGCCCGCTGGCGCACTACGTCAGTTTCCCGACGAGGTGAGGACATGCTCCTGGTTCTTCAGCACCGACCGCGACAATCCGATCCCATCGCAGGTCGTGTTGTTGGTCGAACGTCCTTCGCGGATGCACTCCTGGACCCACCGCTCTAGCGTGTCGCGATCCCAGCCATTGATCCAGTCGGCATGCATCGAGTAGCCGCCCGGCTTGTCCGTGCCGTACATGTCGCTCGAAAGCCGCCAATGCAGCGGGTCGTTCGCATTCTCGATCTTGTATTCGATGTGATAGCTGATCTCCGGCAGGTGCACGGGATGCGATGCGGGGCACGTGGCTCCTCCGTAGGCCATGTGCGCACGATGATCGGGAGAATCCAGACGCCTGCCGTCCCAGCACTGCGGGAACTGGACGATCATCCACAGATACGTGCCTACCGGGCAATTTGGGATCGACGCCTTGGCGCTTTCGTCCAGACCCGGCCGCGGCCCGGTTTTCGATTTACAGCGCCAATGGGTCCTGCGGAGGTCCACCTGGTCTTCGGCACTCTGCCGCATGCTTCCGGCCAACACGCGGATACCCAGCGGCATCGCCTTGATCGCGCTGCGATCCGCAGCATGGCTCTTGTAGTACACGACATTGGTGGTGGGCGCCACGGGGGTTCCATTGCGTGTATCGACTAGTGCAGGTACCCAGTACGCGCTCCGATTCAATTTTCCGCCGGCGCAGGTCGAGTTTCCGACGAACCTGACCGAGTATGTCGTCGTGGATGCGTAGTTGATGCTGGTGTTTCCGAAGTAGGCGTGCAGATGACTCGCTCCGGGTTGATTCGGATAGACGATCGCATCGTCGAAGTTCATGTGCGAATAATTGCAGGCGATCCTGAATGCCGACTCGCCGTCGGCGACGGGAATATCGACGGGTTCCGTGATCGCTCTCGACGAGCCGATGTGACCTATGGGGATACGCTTGTTGTTCACCCACGGGCCCATCATGTTGGACACCTGCGGCGCGATCTCCTGGTATATCTGATCACCGTAGTAGCACGCCTTGGCATACCCGGGTGCCGGATCCGAGCCAAATACCGTCTTTTGGCAGTCGAAAGCGGTCGTGAACGCCTTGGTGATGAACTGTCCGTTTGCGCCATATCTGGCCATGCGCGCACCACCGGTGGGCAGGTCGCACACTCTGTTCTCATCCGAGCATTTCGTCCACGCTGTCGTGACCTGGGCCATAGCCAGCTCGGGCCGATACGATATGGCACCTAACAACGCCAGACTTATGCACTTCATGCGATAGTTCTTCATCGATCTACTCCCTGATACTTGGTTGATGGGTGATTGCTCTGAATCCAACGGTGTCCATGTGCGCAGACATCTGGAGCCGTCGAGTGTCTTGTGCGTACGAATCGACCGGCTTCCAACACCACCGATTCTCGGCACCTTGGGTGCTTCTCATTCCAGCTCCGCATCCTGCTTCGGTGTTGGCGCGACTTCACGAGACATCTCTCGCTTGCCGAGCTGGCCATCCATCCGCTTCTCGTCTCAAGGAGGTCTGCGCGTCGCTTTCATTGGTGTATGGCGGTTCGATGCATCTGACGATTTCCCATGCAATCGCTTATCCGGCCTTTCTTCTTGGCGCTTCATGCCGAAACCGACCGGCCGATCAGCTTCTCGACAATCGCGTATCCGGAGAAGAGCCGATCTCCTGCTGGTGCGTCGACATGGCCACCTCCTGGGATTGCTTGGCGGATTTCATGATCGAAGACGCGATTTCGGCATCGCTCGCTTCGCGCACGATCGCACTGATCCTGCCTGGCCCCTCGCCCGTAGAGACGATCGTCTCGCCTTTGCTCGACGTGGTCAGCTGCGGCGATGGGTCTCCATCCTTCGGCAGATAGCCGGCCTGGATCAGTGAATGCAATGCATTTCCGGCCGACTTGGCGTCGCCTGTCTGATCCCTGAGATTGTCGAACTGCGTCTTCGCGGCTGAGCTGCCGTGAAGCGCGGATGCGATCGGGTCCTTTTCATCCGGGCCGGCATCCGAGCGAGGGCCCACGCCGAGAAATCGAGCCGTGTCGTACACGCGGACATTGCCTGGAATTTTTTCCATGTCGATCTTGGACGCATCGCCTATCCATATATAAGTGTTCCCCGGTTTTCCATGCAGTTTGTAGGCCTCTTCGAGGCCAAAGTAGTTGAGATGCCCCTCCGAGCCGTCATAAGCGTAGGGTTTCCCGCTGGCATCTCTTCTGAACTTGTTTTCGATCAACACACCACCAGCGGTTTCGAGGATCCACGGCTGCTTGGAGAAGCGGTCCAATGCCTCTCTATACTCCCGCTCGTTTTCGTTCATGAATCGGTTATGCGCTGCAAATCCATGGGCGTCGTTGAGTGAATTGACGATCCCCGAGAAGACGTCGAAGTTGCTGGCATGGTTGAATCCACCGACGGCCTGTCTCGGCAGTCCGGCGATCCGACCGGCCGTCTGGTCTTCTTCTGCGCGTGATTCGATTGCACCATTCTTGTCGTTGGCCATATGTAGAAACCTTCTGGTTACGATTGGAAGCCTGTGGCAGAGCCCGAATGCAGTCTCGTCGACTCGACTCGGCCTTTATAGATTTTTCACTGGAGGATTGACGCCTTCGGGCGCTTGCGACATCGCATCCAGCCGCTCGCCCGCGTTCCTCCTCGACATTTGCTCAACGAGTATCGATGCCAGCTGCGATTCCTCCATAGTCATGTCGATGCGCGCATTCACACTCAACGCGCCCTCGCCCTGAGTCGCTATCTTCTGACCGCCTGTTCCTTCCACGATGGCCACTCTGGTGCCGGGATCGAAACCGGGTTTGTCGATCAACGCGAGCACTGCTGCAGATGCAAGCCGACGATCGCCGCCATTGTCTTCGGCCACCTGTCTTACGCGCTGACCTATCGGAGTCTCGTCGTCCATCTCGGCTCGCCGGTTCTGCTGAGGCGGTGCAAGGTCGCGGAATCGCTGCACCATGCTGCCCGCGATGCTCTGCTGGTAGTGCGGGAGATCCTGGGGAGCACCGTGATTCGCGATTTTCGCCGCATAGGTCGTAGTCCCGGTCGGCCCTTCGTAGGCGCTGGGTAATTGCGAACCATTGAATGTGGTTTTGTTTTCGAATTTCGGTTTGCCTTGAGCGAGATCGATCACTCCATCGTCGCGCACGCTGAACGCCGTGTGCGCGAACTTGATGCCGGTCGGTTTCACGAGGCGTGCTGCCACATCCGGGTTTTCCGGATTGCCGGGCTTGTTGTATGCAGGCGTCGACGCCGTAGTGAGATGGATGGCGATGTCGGGAATGCCGAAGCGCTCCTTCATAGCCACGAGCCCTTTCGCGAGTTCGTCCGCGCCCTGGATAGCCACATTGCCGCCGTGACTGAAACCGACCACGTTGATCACCAGCGGCTTGGTCCGATCCATTGCCCCATAGACATAGGCTTCCTGCAATTTACTCAACAGATCTCCGGCCATGTTTCCTGCTGCCGTCTTGCGATGGCCAGAGGGTCCATTCAATTGTTGTGCGTTGTCTTCCCAACTGAAACTGCTGTCGATCAGTACCTCCCCGTACCTGCCAGTCTGGCGGTAGGCGTTGCCGACGGCGTTGGTCAACCCTGCTACATTGGATGGCCCGTTCACCGTGCCGTGCACGCCGAACACGAAGATCTGCGAATCCGGCCCGTATGCACGGGATCCGCCACCTCTGCGTGCCAAGGAGGCTGCTTCAGGATTCAGCTCTGAGGTGGAAGGCGCTGTGGATGGGTGAGGACGCTCGATTTGATCGGCCATGGCGCTACTCCTAGGGCTGGGTCATGTTCACCGAGGTGTGTCGAGGGCTCGTTCAGCTCCCCGCCTTCGGGCGAGGGGCGAGCACCGCTTCCTTGGCTGTTGATACCGCTAGGGCGCCAGGTAGAACGTCTGTTTTTTTCTCTTCAAATTCTCCGAGTGAGATTTCTGGCCCTTGAAATGAGTCGTTGGTCACATAAAAATGACTTTGGGACTACCGTCGCCATGAGGTGTGCGGCCTTGTGAAAGGTTGGGGATTCGACAGGTTCCGTTCATTTCGCAGCCGTCTGCGGCCGGCTTGCTGCTGCCAGGATCGCTTGACCCGCAGCGATGCCGGACTTGCATCCCTTGCAGGCCAAGGCTCGGTCGCCGAATCGCACCTTGATGCGCTCTGACGCGCGCTGAGCGTCGATCGTCTCTCGCGCCATGGCCGCCGGAGGGGCGGCTATGGCCTGTGGCCTTCCGGCAACACGCAGGCTTCGAGCCTGTTCGCACTGCATCTCGCGGCGCCGCCGGAAAATGGCGGGTCATCCGCGTACTCGCGCTACCCCGCATGCGATGCGGCGCCATGAGGGTTGATCGGCAGGGCTGGTCCGAACTGCCGTCCGGCGAGCAGGCATATCGCTGGGCGCCAGCGGCCAGCGAGAACCCTGCGCTTGGATCGGCGCTCTCTGCCCGTGGCTGGTCCAAGGGTCGGTGCGGTGTACCGGCCTCCCCAGCCGCCACAAATCATCCGACGTGATCCGTCACGTCTCCGGCGCCTTCAGCGGATGGATCGATCGTCGCGACTGGCGGTCATGGTCGACAACAATTCACGCGACAGCTGTAGCTCAAGACCATCTTCCGGTGCGTCATGCAGCAGGATGTCCCCGCAGGCTTGACTCTGCTTTCTTACGCACAGACGCCACTCCAGGAGATGCGTTTGCAGCCTGAGATCCAGGTCGGCGGTCTCCTGCCTTGCGACCGGTTGGACGCGGGCGAGCACGGCGGACGCCAATCGAAGATCGGCGTGTGGCAACAACAACGCGTGCGCCCCCAGAAAAGCGACTGCCTTGTATTCGGCAAGAGTGGGCTGATCCCTCAGCATCAACTCATCGATTCCGTCGCGCATCGTTCGCCAGGCAGCCTCGGCATCACCCTTGTGAAGGAAAATCTTCGCCTGCGCATAGCGACCTCGGTAACCGTATCGTGCGTGGGCGTCGCGATCGAACGAGGCATAAGGGCACGCACGCAGCATCCCTTCCGCGAGCTCCAAGCGCGCATCCTCCGTGAAGATCCATGCAAGCAGGCACGAATCGGCGTCTCGCAGGTCGTAATCGTCTTTCTGCATCGAAAGCACCGACCGCACCGCCCCAGGGACGTCGCCAGCTGCGAACTGAGCGTTCGCCCTGAGCATCCCGTTCCACAGCCGCGATTGCCCGTCGTCCACACCACTGGCTTCGATGCGCTCCACTCCCGCCAACACCATCGCGTAGGCGTGCATGTCTATGGCGTAATACAGAAGGCGCTGCTCCGTCTGGATACGCTCGCGTTCGCCGAAATACTGTTGACTATGACGACGAATCTGCTCGTAGCGTTTGCGCCATTCCACTGGGTCGTGTCGGAAGAATCTCAATTCGGTCTCGAGGGCAAAGCTCTCGCTGCGCCGATTGCCGACGGCCCGGGCTCGAGCGATCAATTCACGCGTTGCCGACCTTGCGGCTTCGGTTTCCCCTCCCAGTCGTGAATTTCCTATGCGCAGCGCCATGATCCGCATATCGAGCGCCATATCCATATCCCCGAGCGCTTCCATCGCGGCCGCGCCGTCCCCATAAATCGCGTTCGCACCTTCTGTATCGTGACGACTCAACGACAAGGGCGCTCCGTAAACACCCAACTCTTCGGCCGCATGGAGCCAGCCTGCGGAGGTCGCGACGCGTTTCGCATCCGCGATGCGCGCGGCGGCCTCGTCCAGATGCTTCTCGGAAACCAGCGCATAGATCGCCGTATGCTCTCGTTCCAACCAGGTCAGAGGATCGAGCTCATCCGGCTGGGTGTATTCGAGCGCCCGCAATGCGGCCTCGCCGTTCCGATCGCTTATCGCGGCGGCCGCCGTCGCAGCAGGCCCGCAACGCTTATCCTCGCGTCCGTTCTGTATTTCGATTTCGAGCAGAACGCTGCGGCAGCGGAGGTCCTCCGACAGCGAAGACCGTTCCGGCAGGGCCTGCAGTTGGGCGAGCGCCTCCTGCGTCCTGCCCGATTCGTGGAGGCGCTCTGCATACGCCACGCGAGCTTCCGCCCAGCTGGGGTCCTGAACAACCGCCTTGGCATAACGATCCAGCGCGCTGGCGTAGGCATAGCGGGATTCGTAGGCGCGAGCCGCCACGTACTCGTCAAGCGCATGCGATCGCCGGGAGACCCGACCCTCCAATTTATCGGCGACGAAGTCGTTCACGATGCCGTCGACTTCTCGCAGCGACACGACGCGCGATGATTCGTGCCGCTGGCCGGAGCCGCGCACGATCGCCATTCGAAGTCTGTAACGATTCGTCTCCGCGGGTCCGATGGTGATGTACAGCTGCGTCGCACGAAAGGGATTGGCGGCCGGGTTGGCCTGGAGGGCGACAAGCTCGTATTGTCGCGGGATCGCGATGACGCCCACTGTCCGGAAGATGCGGTCTTCGAGCCACTCGGCATCGGAAGGAGCTTCGACTCCCAGCATCAATACTTTTCGCGATGGCGTCGCCATGGGGGACTGGCGGAGATCGCTCCACGAGAACACCGCGAGGCCGCCGAGGCACAAGGCAAGCGTCGCGGAAAAAACCGCCATCAGAAGTCTTCTGCGCGTATTCGCCCTTGTAAGCCCTGTGCCCGGTGGTTCTGGGAAAGCGGACTCGACTGAACCAGCAACCTCGAGTGCGGCGTTGATGTCGGACGCATGCGCATGTGTGCGTCGACTTGATTCTGGTGAATCCAATTCCGCATCGTTGCACGCATCGGAGCGCACGAATGCGGTATCGATATTGGAAGCAGGATGACCGGGCGCACTCGGCCAGACCGGGTCGGCGCCCTCGCTTTCATCGATCCAGGCGCAGTCCTCGACCGCAAGAATATATCCTCGCTTGGATCGCGTCTGGATTATTCTTTTTTCGGAGTCTCCGAGGGCCCGCCGAATGAGCCAGACGGCATTGGTCAGCGCGGCGTCCTCGACAACACGTCCGCTCCACACGCGCTGCATGATGAGGTCGCGGGTGACGAGTTGATTGGCATGTTCGCAAAGCAGCAGAAGCAACGCCTGCACGCGTGGAGGCAGTTCACTCGACCCTTCGCGTGTGGAAACCTCTCCGTTTTCGAGATTGATCCGGAGATTTCCGAGAACCAGTCGTCGCGGTGCCGTATCTACCATCGGGAAATTGTGGCCAATCGCGCTCCAGCGTCAAGGCCGGAAGTCACGGGGCACAATGTCCGTCCCGATTCCATTCTGCATGTCGTTCGCGCTGGGCTGCACGTTCCCTGCGATATCCGAGTCGGTTCATGAAGTCGCGGTACTGTCGATCGCAACGGTCACGCTGCCGCGGAGGCGGGCGCCGGACAGACCGAGTGGAATTTCAGGCCGCCCACACGGGTGTTGATGAGCTTGAGCCCGTAGTGGGCGCGGACGCGTTCCCAGGCGCTCTGGGCATAGTCCACGCTGGCGCGGGGCAGGCCGACGTCGGCGGGGCGGACCAGCAGCAGGCCCTTGCCGCAGAACAGCGCCATCACCCAGGAAAACACTTCCTCGGGGGCGAACACGTTCTGGACTTCGGTGCGCCGCGCACAGACCATGCCCGCGGCGATGTTGTGCTCGACTGCGGACTGCATCGACGAACCCGCGCGGTGGTTGGCTTCCAGGCTGCGCATCGTCCTCAGCGCAGTCTCGGCACCGCTGACGTGGCACAGGCGCACGGTGATGTAGGCCTGGCGCAGCGCGTCGAGGTGCGGGGCGAGCCCGATCATCGCAGCCGTCTCGCCCGGGTCGAGCACACCGCTGGCGATCAGCAGGCCGTCCAGCTCGGCCGCCAGTTTTCTGTAGGTCGCATCGTCGATCATCGTTCACTCCATGTCGATCTGGCGGGCACCGGGGCCTCGCCGGTCTGGCGGGCCGTTCCCGATGGGCGGGGCTCCGTGGAGCCGGCGCCAGCCGTTCGGTACGTCGGTCATGCGAATCAATCTGCGGCGGGGCAGCGTGGGACGACGAATCGGTCCACCACCGGATGATGCCCCACGACTGCCCCGTCGCGTGGGAATGTTGTCGCATCGTGGGATGACGAGAACCATCCTCCGGCACTCACAGTTGCGTCTCGGAACCGTCTCGCTGTAGAAAATCCTGATAAAACAACAATTTGAAGCTGTTCATACGGTTGCAATCTCGATGCCGGGAGAGAATTCGAGAGAAAAAACCGTGCGAATGTCACATTTCGAGAGAGGCCGAAAGCCGCAGTCCGGCGTGAATCTGCCGTGATGCTCATCGCGCCTTGCTCAATCCGTGCAGACCTCCCGCTTCTCGCTCTGGGCCGCGGCCCTGCGGTCGTCGGGGGTGACCTCCAGCAGCAGCAGGTTCAACTCGCAGCGCTGGTGCTGGGGCAGGGTCGCGTCCTCGGCCAGCTCGCGCACGCGAGCGGCGGCCTCGGACCAGCGGCCCTGGGCGAAATCGATCCGCGCGATCGCGATCTTCGCTTCCGGCATGGCCGGGTACAGGGCCAGGGCCTCGCGATAGGCGTCGAGCGCCGCGTCGATCTGCAGGCGCTGCTCCGCGACCACGCCGTCGACGTAGGCTTCGGCCCCCGGCGTGGGCTCGCGACCGGGCGGCGGCAGATGCTGGCGCATGAAGTTCGCGACCGCGGGGGCGAGGCCGCTCAGCGGGCCGCGGAACACCTCGCTGCGGCTGTTGCGGGGGTCGGAGAGGCGGATGGTGGCGGCCACGCGGTCCTCGCGGATATCGTCCACCTCGACATGCAGCGAGGTCCCGGGGAGGGTTTCGCGTCGCGATGCACCGCTCATCGTCCATACCCGCGCCTGGCGCCGCCAGGCCTCCATCGCGGCCGTGCGCAGCACATCGACGCGCAGACTGTCGAGCCGGTCCGGCGCGATCACGCTGAGATGGATCTCGTAGTACGGCCCCAGGCCGATCGACTCGCTCGCAGCGCCGCGCTGGGTGCTGGGCCACAGCCACAGATACACCGAGATGTTGAAGATCAGCAGGCCCGCGGCGAACAGCCAGAACCAGCGCGGCGCCTGGACGGGCGCAGGGCGCGAGGGAGTATCGGCGGTGGGCGCGGCGGGCGCGGCGGGCACCGGGTGGGAGGGTGGGTCGAGGACGTCGTCCCCGCGCCAGGCATCCGGCGGCAGGCTCAGCAGATAGCCGCGGCGCGGCCGGGTCTGCAGCAGGTGCTTGCCCTGCTCGCCGAAGGCCTTGCGGATCTGCCAGATGCAGTTGGTGATGGCCGCGTCTTCGACCACCGTCCCCGACCAGACCGTCTCGAGGATCTCCTCGCGAGACACGAGATTGCCGGCATTGCGGCAGAGCAGCAGCAGCAGCTCTTCGGTACGGGGCGTCAAACCGCTGGGGCCTCCGTGCTCGTCGGTCACGATGGCCCGCGCCAGATCGATCCGCAATGGACCAACGACAAGCCGTGTTCCTGCCTGTGTGGAAGCAGGCAATGCCATGTGCGCTGCGTATCCCCTTCCCGTCTCGTGTGGCCGAGTGTACGGGTGGGTCCCGGGATTGCCAATGGCCGATCGCCGGGTGGACGCGCCGCTGTGCTTGTGTCGGCGATGTCGCATGCGAGCGCCGGCAACCGGCGACGGTCCTGCCGTCGCCGGTTGCCGCAGGCCGTCAGACCGCCCGGCCCGGGAGCGTGCGTTCCGGGTCCTGCTGTGTCTGCGCGATTTGCTGGGCCTGTGCCTGCTGGGCGATCCCCTGCGCGGGGTCGACCTGCTGCAGGCGCGCCGCCACGCGGTCGAAGTCGCCGGGCGTGGACTGCGGGACCTGCAGATTGAGCGCGGCATCGCCCTGACCCTGGCTGACGATCAGGCCATTCTTTCCGGCGACCACCGCGATCGGCTCGTCGGCCTTGTAGCCCGGCGCATTGCGGATGGTGTCCACCGCCAGCGCGGCGGCGTCGCGGTCGCCGTTGGTGGCCTTGAGTGCCTGTTCGAACTGGCGGTTGACGTTGTCGTTGCCGGTGGCGAGTTGATTGGACGCGAGCGTGGTCACGACCTGATCGCCATTGCCCGCCTTCGGCGAAATCTCCGTTTGACGGCTCCGCTCGTTTCCGGAAACCTGGGGGTCGGCACTTGCGACCTGCACGGAGCCATCGTCGGCATCACTGATGCGCTTCCACCAGCGATTCGGATAACGCTCGTTGACGTAGTTCTTGGCCGCCTCCTTGGTGACGGTGTATTCATCGTATTGCTTTTTCTCGGAGTTCCAGGATTTCAGCGTGGCGCCGCCCTGGTCGTACCATTCGCGCGCACGCTCCTCATAAATGTTCTGGCGGCGAATGTCGAAATTCTTCTCCGCACTGCGAATCGCTCCGGCGATGTCGGGGTTGTTCTTGAGGATGGTCTCCACGCTTCCGGTGAATTTCTGATTGCTCCCGATCTCGAAAGTCACCTTTCCGAGCTCCGGCACCTTCGCGTCTCCGCCGAGCTTTCCATTCTGGCCGACTTCGCCGCCGACCTTGTACTTCACTTCACCGAAGGTCAGCCCGGATTGACTGGTTTTGGCGATGATTTCCTGCCTCGCGCCGTTGAGCAAAGTTTCCTGCTCGTTCCGCGTGACTTCCAGGAATGGAATGTTCGCCAGCGAGCCGCTGCTGCGCGGGACTTTCAGCTCGACTTGCAGGTTGCCTTTCTCGTTGACGGTGATGCTCAGGTCCATCGGCGGTACGCCGAGACGATTGACGGTCTTGCTCATGACGGGATCCTCGTTGAGATATCGATCGATCGGAGAGTCGGGATGGCGGTGCGGTCGGTGCAGTGGCAGGGCATCGATCTGTGCGAACGACCAGCGTCAATGCGCTTCTGCATCCGGATGAAGACTTGGAACATGGTTCTCAGGTCGCGACGGCCCTGCCTACGCCATCGACGGTCCGCTCTGCTTCTGCTGCTGTTCACGCTCGAGGGCCACGAGCTGGACCTGCGTTTGACTGGTCTCCAGCGCGACCGCGAACTTCTGCGCCACGTCTTCCAGCGGTTTGTTGCCGAGCGCCATGTCCACCGGGGCCACACGGGCGCTGGGATCGGCCTTGTCGCGGTCGGTCACGAACGCGGTCTGCCCGGTCTGGGCGAAGGCGACATCCTGGATCGAAGTGAAGCGGTTCTCCGCGGCCACACCGGCGATGCCGGCCACCAGGCTGGGGTTGAGGTTTTCCTGCGGCACGTCGGGGGTGGCGCGGTGCAGGGCGGCCGAGGCCTGCTGCACCAGCGGCTGGTTGCTGAAGGCCTGCCAGTCCACTTGTGCTGCCACCTGCGTGGCGGGCGTGATCCCGGCGACATTCATGTCCATGCCGGCATCGGCGCGGGTCTGGGCCGGGGCGAGTCCGTTGAAGCGCTGGCGCATGACTTCGGCCGCACCGTCCATCATCGCCGGCACGCTTTGCACTGCACCGTGGTTGGCCAGGCCGTTCGCACCGAAGGGGGCATTGGCGAAGTCGTAGTTCCGGGTGACTTCGGTGTCGTAATTGGCGCGCGCCATCGCGAGCCGGATCACGCCGTCGCCCGGGGTGTTGAAATGCGTGTGCGCGAACTTCACGCCGTCGGCCTGGACGAGATCGCGTGCGCGATCAGGGTTCTCCGGCCCCCAGGTGTAGGCGGGGGTGGAGAGTGTGGTCAGGTGGATGGCCGACTCGATGCCGCGCCGCTTCAGGCCTTCGGAAATCTCGTCGGCCGCCAGGATCGACACATTGCCGCCGTGGCTGAACCCGACCAGGTTGATGGTGAGCGGCTTGTCGCGGTCAAGCCTGCCGTTCTCGATGGCCTTGTCGACCTGCTGCAGCACATGCGCGGCCAGGCGCTCGGACGCGATCTCGCGGTCGTTGGTGCCGTTCATCTGGTGCGCCGTGCCCGGTACCGGCCTGGTCACCTGGCGTTCGATCTGGCCGTACATCGGGTCGTACTCGGTGACCGTCTGGGTGGTGTGCCGTGCCCGCCAGTCGAACCCGTTGTCCCAGAGATTGGCGCCGTTGGTCGTGGTGCCGACCGCCGCGCTGATGCGCTGGGTCACCTCGCGGACGTTGTCCGGGGTGTTGATCGTGCCGTGGACGCCGAAGGTGAAGATCTGGGCGTCTTTGCTGTAGGGGTCCGACATGGGCTGCTCCGGGGGGTGCTGAGATGAGGTGGCGAGGCCGTGGCCGCCGCGCCGCCTGTGTCGCACCTGCTGTCGGGCAAATCCTCTCGAACCCTTCTGGAATCTCTCTCGAAAAAATTGATCAATCGAATCAATGGCTTGATCGATTATCGATGGCGCGCATGCCGCATGTGGGTGAACGGCACCCGCACCCGTCGACGCCGCGCCGCTGCATCAGGAGGACGGTTGCGCCTTCACGCCCCCGAGCGGACCGAGCAGGCGGGCGGCGAGCGGCTCCTCGCGACGCCAGGCGGCCGCCGCGGCGGACCGGGCACAGGAGGCCGTGCCGCCCCGGGTCTGGCAGACCGCCTCGTGCAGCAGGGTCGCGCCCAGACGCAGGGTGGGGCCGGCGCCATCCAGCGCCGCCACACGGTCCACCGTATCGGCGGCGGCTGTCAGCAGCGCCGGGTCCGCGCCGGGCAGGCGCGCGGCGTGACGGGCGATCAGGGCCAGGGCCTCGGCCTCCTGGCGGCTGGGTTCGGGAATCGCCAGCAGCGCATCCAGCCGCGGCCGCAGCAGCGGCCAGGCCCGTGCAGGCGAGCCGTCCAGTTCGCGCTGACGGGCGGCGGCGACCAGCCCGAAATCGGTCTGCTCCGGGCTGCGTTTGCCGTCCTGGCAGCGCTCCAGATAGGCGTTGGCGCGGTCGCGGCGGCCGGCTTCGGTGAGCACCCAGGCGTTGAAGCAGGGATTGGGCGAGGCGGTGATGTCCAGCCCGCCGCGCTCCATGGCGTCGATCGCGCTGACCGCCTGTTCGAGTTCATCGCGCCAGAAATGCGACTCCATCTGCAGGTACAGCGCCCAGGCCGGCCCGCGCGGATGCTGGCGCGGCACCCGCTGCAGCACCGCGATCTCCGCGAGGGCGTCGCGATAATGCCGTGCGGCCACCATTTCGCCGACCAGGAAATAAGGATGCAGGCTGTTGCCGCCATCCAGGCGCGCGTCGCGGATGCGCGCACGCGCGCGCTCGAGATGCCCGCGCCAGACCTCGGGCCGGTCGCGATCCATCCGCGCCAGCAGCAGCAGGGCCTCGATCTCCGCGCGCATGTTGCCGGAGACCTGCGATTGCTCGACGATGCGGCGCAGCTCCACGCGGCGCTGGGCCAGCGCGGGGCCGGGCAGGATCGGTTCGGCGCGCTGCACCCAGATCCGCCCCTCCGCCGCGGAGGCCAGATCGCCCAGATCGGCGAAGCCTGCGGCCACGCGCCGCTGGGCCGCGGCCGCGGCCCTGCGCTCGCCGCGGTGCATGTGCATCGCCCCGAGATTGTTCTGCAGACGCAGCGCCGCATACGGCCAGCCCGCACGGCGCGCGATCTCGCTGGCGCGGTCGATTTCGTACTCCGCGCGCTCCAGTTCCTGCAGGCGCAGCAGCGACAGGATCATCGCGTCCTCCTGCTCCAGCCATTCGCCGGCGCCGGCGGGCGTGCGCTCCAGACGTTCGATCCCGCGCAGGGCCTCGCGCAGCTGCAGGCGTTCCACCCGCGCGAGCATGCCCGCGCGCGGGCAGGGAGCGGGGCCCAGGCGCTCCGGAGCGATCCGTGCGAACAGGCGCTCGATCCGGCAGCGGCGGATCGGGTCGGTCTGTTCGAGCGGCAGCAGGTCGGCGGCGGCCTCGCGGGCGTCCTCGGCCCGGCCGAAGTCGAACAGCAGGCCAGCCATCGCGACCCGCGCATCGGTGAAGCCGGCGTCCAGCTGCAGCGCACGGCGGTACTCCAGCAGCGCCGTAGCGCGATCGAACCGGGCCTCGGCCAGACGCCCGGCGACATAGGCATCGATCGCCGGGCCGGGCGCATGCCTGGCCTCGGCGGCGTGCGCCGACAGCAGCGCCTGCAGGGCATCCGGCAGGCCTTCGGCCGGGCCGCGGTAGCGCTCGCGGACCTGGGCGCGGCCCTGGTTGAGGGTCAGGGTCGCTTCCAGCGCCTGCGGGTCCTCGTTCTCGATCCGCACCTCCAGATGCGGGCCGCCGAAGGGGTGCGCGGTCTGTTCGGCGCTGAACACCACCAGCTCGATGTCGCGAAGATGCGCCTGTTCGATCGTGCGGCGCAGCAAGGTATCGCGCAGCCAATCCAGCGACGGCGGGGCGAGCACGGCCACGCTGGCATCGGTGGCGGGATCGAACACGACCCGCTGCGTCCGCCACAGTGCATAGCCGGTGCCGACCAGGGCCAGCAGCAGGACGAACACCGCCAGCGCGCGCCAGCGCGGGACGGCCGGTCGGGTGGACGGGGCGGGCTGGGCGGGGTGGTTCCGGGGCGGCGGCGCGGCCGGAACGGAACTGTCTGGGGCGAGGCTGTCCGAAGCGAGGCTGTCTGGAGCGGCGCTATCCGGAGCGGTGCTGTCTGGAGCGAGGGCAGACGCCTCCACGGACACCATGTCGTCGGCCGTGCCCGCCGCAGTCGCCGTGGAATCGTCAGGGGCGGTCTCCTCCGCGCGCGTGCCCGCGAGCGCCGCCGAAGGCCCGTCTGCCGGATCGAGCACTGCGGCCGGTGCCGCAGTCGGCGCCGCTTCGGCCGGGGCATCGGCCGCTCTCTCGCCCGTGATCTCGGCCGCGACGGCGGTGTTGCGAATCCACGCGCTGTCGGCCACCACCAGTACATAGCCGCGCTTGGGGCGCGTCTGCAGGATGTCCTTGCCGGCATCGTCGATCACGCGCCGGATCTGCCAGACGCAATGGCTGATGGCGGAGTCCTCCACCACCCGGCCTGCCCAGACGGTTTCGAGAATGTCCTCGCGCGTCACCAGCGTGCCGGCGCGGCGCGACAACAGGAGCAGCAGATCCTCCGCGCGCGGGGTCAGCCCGCTCGCGCCCTGCTCCCCCGACACCACGACGCCGCGATCAAGATCGACGGTCAGCGGCCCCAGTCTGAACCCCGTGAATGCGCTGGCGCTTCCCGGCCCCATCGGTCCCTCCTCTGCTGGCAGAGGGGCAGTCTAGAACGCGCGGCACGCGCAATGTCAGTTCCCCTCCCGCAGGACGTAGCGTCCTGCGCCCGGCCGCGCGCAGGTGTGCGGCCGGGCGTGGGCCCGCACGCCCACACCCGCACGCACGCGTCGCGCTCAGCCGCCCGTCGCGGGCACCGGCGGCGGCGTCCGCCGCGCCCGGCGTGCCTTCAGCCAGCGACGGAAGCCGTAGGCGCCCACGCCCAGCAGCAGCCACGCCGGCCAGGCCCGCAGCAGGAACAGCAGCAGATCGAGCACGCCGTACCAGCCCACGCGCAGCGATTCGCCGAGGCGGCTGAAGAAACCCGGCCCGTTGGCGCGGAATACCGCATCGACATCGGTCAGCTCGGTCTGGCGGATCTTCGGCAGCTGGTAGAGGTTGAGGTCGATGGTGGCGAATTCGATCCTGTCCTCGTACTGCTTCTGCGCCACCAGGGCCTCGTCGCGCTGCTGCATTGCGCCGCTGCGCGCGGCGACCACCTCGGCGCGGCGATCCGCGCGTCCGGGCGCATCGGCGATCTCGCCCAGCTGCTGCTGGGCCAGCTCCTCGCGGCGCCGAGTCAGCTCGCGGCGCAGCAGCTCGAACTGCACATCGTTGGCCTGGAAGGCGCGACGGTCGAGGAACTCCATCTCCTTGGCGATCGCGCGCAGGAACGCCTGCGCATTCGCACTCGGCACGCGCACGCTGAGCCGGCCGTGCACGGTGTATTCCGCCAGTTCGATCAGCTTGCCCTCGCCGGCCGGGCGGCGCTGCACGGACTGGGTCTGCGTCTCGATGGTGTTGTCGACCACGAACCCGCCCTGTGCCGCGGCCACGTCCTCGATGGCCAGCGCCGAGCGGTACACGTCCTTGACCCGGAACTGCGCCTGCGCGGTGCGCACGAAGCGGCGCTTGCCGTCCTCGTAGGTGGCCGCGGTGGAACTGAGCTGGTCGGGGGTGGCGCCGGTGTCGGTCTCGACCAGCGCTTCCTCCATGGGCTTGTCGGCCATCGCGGCGTCGGCAGCGCCGCCGACAGGGGTATTGGACAATTCGACCTTCGCGCGCGCCTCCTGCGGCTCGGGCATCGGCGCGGAGGCGGGCATGGCTTCATCGGCAGCGTCGAATGCGGCTTCGGCGGCCGCGGGCGACTCCTGTTTCGCGCAGCCGGCAAGGGCCAGCGGCAGCATGACGGCGATTGAGACGGCGATGACGGTCTTGCGCATGGTGGTGTTCTCCCCGGTTCGGATGCAGTGTAGCCGCGGCGGCGCGGCGCCCGGGGAGTGAAGACGGACGAGTGCTTTGAACGGGGTCGAGCCGATGCGAGCTTCCGACGCGACGTATCGACGCGGTCTGCCGATGCGGCCGGTGGACGCGGCGCATGGATTTGACCCGTTGATGTGGCCCGTGGATCTGACCCGTTGATCTGGCCCGCGGATCTGGCCCGTCGATGTGCCGACGGCTCGGGCCTGCCGGTGGATCGATCGCCGATCAGCGCCGCAGCGGCAGCGAGGCGACGAAATCCTTGCCGCAGCCGGCGAAGCGTGCGTGGTAGGCGTCGATGCGCCGGGCGACCATCACCCGCGAGCCGACCACACCGACGATGGCGGTCACCGCGGCCAGCAGGACGCCGTACAGCACGCCACCCTGGCGCTCGAAGGCGACGCCCACGAACGGCCAGATCAGGCAGCTCCAGCCGATCGCGATGAAGATGCGGCGCCGGCGCAGGTGCCGGTCGCACAGCCCCACCACGTGGCGGCTGCGCTTGCGCACCAGCACGGCGATGAGCACGTAGAGCAGCAGGTTCAGCAGCAGCACCAGATACAGCGCGGGGTGGTGCCAGGCGAAATCGCGCCTGCGCATCTGCTCGGCGCGCAGCGGCGCATTGCATTTCACGCAGCGCTGCGGGAACGCGCTGTCGGGCAGTGCCACCACATCCTTGCCCTCGCGCCAGGGACCGGCGTCTTCGCGCGGCCGCGGCGCGGCTTCGGGCGCGACCTGCGACTGCGGGGGCGCATACGGATTGAACTGCTCAGACATCGGACTCCCCTGTGCCCGTAAATCACGCCCTGTGATGTTTGATGACCTGCGATTTTCGATGGTCTACGATTCTCGATGGTCTGGAATTCTCGAAGATCGGTCGCCGCAGCCTCGCGCATGCGGATCGGTGCGTGCGGATCCGTGCGGGCCGATGCGCGTGTGCCGACTCGCGTGCATCGATCTGCATGCATCGATCTGCATGCGCCGATCCGCGTGCGCGCATCGAGGCCGGCAGGCCCGGCCCGAAGGCCGGCGCCGCGGAATCAACGCTCGAGATCAACGCTCCAGATCAGCGCCCCAGATCAGCGCTCCAGAATGGCCACCACGCCCATGCCGCCCGCGGTGCAGATCGAGATCAGGCAGCGCCCGCCGCCGCGTTCCTTCAGCTGCTTGGCGGCGGTGGCGACGATGCGCGCGCCGGTGGCGGCGAAGGGGTGGCCGGCGGCCAGCGACGAGCCGACCGGGTTCATCTTCGCCGGGTCGATGCTGCCCAGCGGCGCGTCCAGGCCCAGGCGCTCGCGGCAGTAGTCGGCGCTTTCCCACGCACGCAGGGTGCAGAGCACCTGCGCGGCGAAGGCCTCGTGGATTTCGTAGATGTCGAAATCCTGCAGGGTGAGGTTGTTGCGCTTGAGCATCTCGGCCACGGCCACGGTGGGCGCCATCAGCAGGCCCTCGCCGTGGGTGAAATCCACCGCGGCCACGTGCGCGTCGCGGATGTGGCACAGCACCTCGTGCCCGTGCGCCGCGGCCCATTCATCGGAGGCGATCAGGCAGGCCGAGGCGCCGTCGGTGAGCGGGGTGGAATTGCCGGCGGTCAGCGTGCCGCGGCCGGAGGTCTTGTCGAAGGCCGGCTTGAGCGTGGCCAGCTTCTCCAGCGTGGTGTCGGCGCGCAGGATGTTGTCGCGGTTCACGCCGCGGAACGGCACCACCAGGTCGTCGAAGAAGCCGCGCTCGTAGGCCGCGGCCAGCTTCTGGTGCGAGGCGTAGGCCAGCGCGTCCTGTTCCTCGCGGCCGATGTTCCACTGCTTGGCCATGTCTTCGCAGTGCTGGCCCATCGACTTGCCGGTGCGCGGTTCGCCCACGCCGGGGAATTCGGGCTTGAGTTCGGAGAAGGAAAAGCCGCGGGTGAAGCGCGCCAGACGGTCCATCGCGGTCTTGGCGGTGGACACCGACATCAGCCGGCGGCGCAGTTTCGGGTTGATCGCGATCGGCGGGTCGGAGGTGGTGTCCGAACCGCCGCCGATGCCGGCCTCGATCTGCCCGGCGGCGATCTTGTTGGCGACGGTGATGATGGTGTCCAGCGAAGTGCCGCAGGCGCGCTGCAGGGTGATGCCCGGGGTCAGCGGCGACAGACCGGAGGACAGCGCCGCCTCGCGGCCGAGGTTCCAGTCGCTGCTGTGCTTGAGCACCGCGCCCATCGCCACTTCGCCGAGGACCTGGCCCTGCAGGCCGAATTTCTCGACCACCGCGCCGAGGGTGCGCACCGACATGCCGAGATTGCCGATGTCGGAATACGCGGTGTTCTGGCGGCAGAAGGGAATGCGGACGCCGCCGAGAACGGCGACGGGACGGCCATGCAGCATCGGGCACCTCGCGGAAGATGGGCGGATCGCGATGCAGGCCCCGGCGGTGGGCCGGTGGACCGCGGCGCGGATCGGATGGTTCGGGCGGAGCGGAGACGGGTAGCGGCCTGTGTGTCGCGGACCGCACCTCCCGAAGTGTACGCCTCCGTATTGGAGTGTTGAACCGAATGCGGCCGAATGTAGGCAGAAAGCAGGCCGAACGCAGGCCCAGCGCAGCCCGAGCGCAGGCCCAGTGCAGGGCAAAACCAGTCCGTCGCAGGCGAGGATCTTGCTCGGGGGGGGCTTCGGGGGTTTCCTTCTCCCACCGGGAGAAGGTGGCCCGAAGGGCCGGATGAGGGTCGGGCAGCGCGCGAGGCCCGGGGCTGCCGTGCCCCCATCCGTCTCGCGCCTGCGCCTGGACGTCCCTTCCACGTCCTGATCGCGGCCTGCACGGCAAGACACCGGCAAGAAACGGGTAAGAAACGGGCAAGAAACACCATAATGCACGGCTCCCGAGCCGGACCCCACGCGATGCCAGACCTGCCCGCGCTGCCGCGCACCGTCGTCGACGACCTGCCCCCTGCCGTGTTCGGCGCGCTGTGCCTGGAGCTGCGCCCTGGCGCCCAGCCAGGCCGCGCCGGCCTGGGCCAGCACGAAGCCGCGGAACTGGTCGAGCGGATCGCCGGCGATCTGATCCGCCACGCCCCCGACGCCGCGCGGCTGGATCTGGTGCTGGCCGCCGCGCATTTCGACCCGGCCGAACTGCTGCGCCCGGGCTGGCCGCTGCACCGCCGTCTGGCCGAACTGCACGCACGCGCTCCGCGCGCAGTGGGCGGTACGCCGCGGCTGATCGTGTTCGGCGCCAATGCCGACGGCACCCTGCCGCTGCCGCTGCGCGCCGAGACCGAACTGCACGGCGGGCCGCTGCGGCTGCTGCCGTTCGCGCTGCTCGGCGAGAGCGCCGCGGTGCTGCAGGCGGGCCTGCAGTGCGAGCGCGACCTGCTGGAGCACGGCATGGCCGATGCCGCCACCGCGCTGGCGGTGCAGGAGCGCTTCGTCGCGCCAATCGAGCACGCGCGCTACCTCACTCTGCACGACCTCGCGGCGATGATGTCGCTGCAGTACGACCACGCCGGGCTCGGCCCGCTGTGGCCGCTGCTGGAAGCGGCGCTGCTCGCGCCGCAGCGCGAGGTCTGGCTGGATGCGCCGCCCGAGCCGTTGCTGCGCTACGCCGACGGCGTCGTGCGCATCGCGCGCTTCGACGAGCAGGCATGGTGGCGGCGTTACGCACGCGACGAGATCGACCCGGCGCGCATCGCACGCGGCTTCACCCACTTCGAAGCACGCCGCAGGCAGCTGGGCGTGGTCCTGGCCGCACACGGCGTGGACACGCAGGACATCGACTGCAGCACCGCCCCCGACCCGCGCGACGCCCTGCGCCGGAACCCGGCTCAGGCCCCGTAGAACCTGTAGAGCCTGTAGAGCCGAGCGCAGCTCGGCTGTGCCGCTGCGCTGCCTGTGAAGCGCGCAGCCGAGCTGTGCTCGGCTCTACAGGCAGGTGTCGGGAGCAGCCGAGCTGCGCTCGGCTCTACAGAGGGCGTCGGAGAAGCGACCGCGGCTCGCGACCGGACGCACGCGTCACGCGCGTACGCCCGATGCCGCTCAGTATCAGTAGCGCTTGGCCTCGATCACGCCGCAGCCGATGCGCGCGCCGGCATTGCCGCTGGGCTGGCTGGTGTAGTCGTCGGGCGCGGCGTGGACGATGATCGCCTTGCCCACGATGTCGACGGGCGCGCCGCCGCCCAGCACCACGCCGCGCAGGCTGATGTCGACCTGAGCCACGCCGTTGGCGTCGGCGCGCAGGTTGTCCATGTCGCCGGCATGGTGCGGGCCCTGGCCGGCACGGCCGTGCAGGGCGTTGCCGGGGTTGAAGTGCCCGCCGGCGCTGCTGCCGTCGGCGGCGCTGCAGTCGCCGCGCTCGTGCACGTGGATCGCATGCTGGGTGCCGCGGCCCAGGCCGCCCAGCTCACCGCGGATGCGCACGCCGCCGTCGATGGCCTCGATGTTCAAGCGCCCGCTGACCAACGTGCCGGAGGCCGGCGCGATGTTGGCCGTCGCTGCCCGCAGCTGATGCACCGCCGCCGGCGCCGGGGCGGGCTTCGGCGGCGGGGTGCTGGAGCAGGCGGCGAGCAGGGCGCTGAAGGCGCCGGCGGTGGCGATGCGGACGGTCGTACGTGTCTTCATGGCGGCAGGCAGGGTTGTGAGGGAAGTGCGGTCGAGCGTAGCCGATGCGGGCTGCGTGTGGGCGCACCGCTGTATCCCGCAGACCCGGCATGCAGCCTGCAACATGCGGCGAGCCGCAGGCCTCATGCGCCGCGCTTCTTCCTGCCTGCCCCCAGCTTGCGGGTCAGCGTGTTGCGCCCCAGTCCCAGCCGCGTCGCGGCCTCGGAGCGGTGGCCGCCGGTATGGGCCAGCGCGGCGTCCAGCAGCACCTGGTCGAAGCGGGCGCGGGCTTCGGCGTGCAGTTGGTCGCGGCCTTCGGCGAGGGCGAGTGCGGCCCAGGCCGCGAGCGGGGTTTCCCAGTCGGCCGGGCCGGCGGTGGGCGACGCGGAAGCAGTACTGCCTTCGGCGATGGCGCTCTGACCCGGGGGCGTGCCGATTGCACCCGCGCCGCCGCCCAGGTGCAGCGCCAGTTCGGCATCGACGATGGTCTCGTCCGGCGCCAGCGCAGCCAGCCGCCAGCACAGGTTTTCCAGCTCGCGCACATTGCCCGGCCACGGCCAGGCCTGCAGCCGGGCCAGCGCCGTCGGGGCGAAGCGCTTGGGCGGCGCCTCGAATTTCTGCGCCGCGGCCAGCAGGAAGCGTTCGGCCAGCAGCGGGATATCCTCGCGCCGCTCGCGCAGCGGCGGCAGGCGCAGGCGCACCACGTCCAGGCGGTGCAGCAGGTCGGCGCGAAAGCGGCCCTCGGCCACCAGCGCCTCCAGGTGCTGGTGGGTGGCGGCGATCACCCGCACATCGACGCGGATCAGCTCGCGCCCGCCCACGCGGAAGAACTCGCCTTCGGCCAAGACCCGCAGCAGCCGAGTCTGCAGCGGCAGCGGCATGTCGCCGATTTCGTCGAGAAACAGCGTCCCGCCCTCGGCCTGCTCGAAGCGGCCGATGTGGCGCTTGGCCGCGCCTGTGAAGGCGCCGGCCTCATGACCGAACAGCTCGCTCTCCAGCAGCTCGGACGGGATGGCCGCGGTATTCAGCGCGACGAAGGGCCTGGCCGCGCGCGGCGACTCGCGATGCAGCGCGCGCGCCACCAGCTCCTTGCCGGTGCCGGTTTCGCCGGTGACCAGCACCGACAGCGGCGCCTGCGCCAGCCGGCCGATGGCGCGGAACAGTGCGCGCATCGCAGGCGTTTCGCCGATCAACGCATCCTGGGCCACCGTCTCCTGCGGCGACGGCAGCGGCTCGGGCGGGGCATGCGTGGTCTGCAGCACGCGCTCGGCCAGCGCCACCGCCACGTCCAGATCGAACGGCTTGGACAGATACTCGTGCGCACCGCCGCGGAACGCCCCGGCGGTGCTGGCGATATCGGTGTAGGCGCTCATCACCACCACCGGCAGCTGCGGTAGGCGCTGCTTCACCCGCTCCAGCAGCACCAGCCCATCATCGCCGGGCATGCGCACGTCGGTGAACAGCAGCTCGGGCTCGCGCGCATCGCGCTGCGCGTCGTCCAGCGCTTCATCCAGTGCAACCAAGACCGCCTGCGCGCCATCGAAACCGGTCACCTCGAACCCCGCCTCGCGCAGCGCGGTCGCCAGCACGAAACGCACCGCGCGGTCGTCGTCCACCACCCATACCCGCGCGCCCTGCCCGGCCGGCCGCGCGCGCTGCGGCGCGTGCAGTGCCTGCGGCGCGTCCTGCATGTCCTGCATGTTCGACTTCCTCCTTGTCATGACGCCGCCTCACCGTCCGCGTGCGCCGGCAGCGGCGGGAATGGCAGCAACAGGGTGAACACGGTGTGCCCCGGCCGCGAGCGATAGCCCAGCGAACCGCGATGCTCGCGCGCCACCTGCTGCGCCAGCGCCAGCCCCAGCCCGGTGCCTTCGGCACGGCCGGACACCAGCGGGAGGAACAGCTGTTCCGCCAGCGATTCCGGCACGCCGTGGCCGTCGTCGGAAATCTCCAGACGCAGCGCACGCACGTGGCTGGCGTCGCCGATACGCACCCCGTGCTCGATGCGCGTGCGCAGGCTCACGCTGCTCGCCCCGGCCTCGATCGCGTTGCGCACCAGGTTCCACACCGCCTGGGTCAGGCGGTCGGGGTCGCCGTGCAGCTCGGGCAGCGAGGGGTCGTAATCGCGGGTCAACTTCACCGCCCAGCCGGCCTCGGCCTCGGCCAGGCGCAGCACCCGCTCCAGCACCTCATGAATATTGAGCGCCTCGTGCGCGCGCGCCGGCTGCGGCGAGAGCAGCCGGTCGATCAGCGCGGTCAGCCGCGCCACTTCCGATTCGATCAGCCCGGTCAGCTCCCGCGCCTCGCCATCGACGCGCCGCGCCAGCAACTGCGCCGCACCCTTCAGCCCGGCCAGCGGATTGCGCAGCTCATGCGCCAAGCCGCGCAGCGCCGCCGACAGCGCCAGAGGCAGCACCGTTGCCGGGTCCTCGCCCGGAAACTCCGCCACCGGATGCGCCTCCAGCCACCACCCGCCCCCGGCCCGCCGCGACAACAACAGATCCGCGTACTGCGCCTCCCCCAACCCCGGGAACGCCAACGGCACCCGCCGCAACCGCAGATCGTCGTCCCCCGCCGGCGAGGCCAAAGCCTCCGCCAGCCGCGCCCCCTCCACCTCCAACGCCGCCAGCGGCAGGCCCGGCAGGCGCTTGGGGCTGACCGACAACCACCGCGCCAACGCCGGATTCACCCCGGCGATGCGCCCGTCGGCTCCGCACCAGGCCACCGGCGTGGCGAGGGCGTCGAGGGGGTGGGATTCGGAGGGGAGGAACGGGTCGGCGGGGGGAGGCATTGCACCAATTTAGTGCAATGGGGGGCGGTTGGCGAGGGCGAACGGGCGCGTGCTCTGTACTCGGCAGGTTCGGGATGATGTGAGCGGTTGCGTTTGGATGATGGGTGTCCTGGTTCATCCCTCTTTCCGTTGCCGCCATAGGCCACAAGATGTGAAAGTTTGACCGCCCCCGACCCATCAAATCCCCTCTGGGGCATCGCAAGGAGTTGACGCTGTGACCGATCACGAGGTGCCTGCCACACTGCCTAACGGCTTGCCCGCCCCGCCTGTTCCGCGCGGTCTTGTGGAGCGGCTCATGGGCTATCCCGAGTACATCCATAAAATTCAGAGCGAGCTGATCAGTGTCGTGGTCAAGCCATTTAAGGGCACACCGCAATTCGAGCAGGCCATCTGGGCGATTGAAGGTTGTTTGGAAGACTTTATCCAGCAAGCCCGCGATGAATTGGCGCTCGCGGTTGAGTCTGGCAATCCAGCCGCGATTGAGCAGGCGACCAAGAAAGAGCTGCTGATGCTCCACAGCCGCTCGGCCGGCTCATACAAGATGAAAGAGTTGATGGCGTATTTCGATGCGAGGAGGCACGAGGTCGGCCATGGCGAATGAGCCTGATGAACTTCCACAAGCGGTTCGAGACCGAATTTTCTAGAAAGAACTCTGCTGGATCCGTGCAAAATCCACTCGTCCGAAAAGAATTTCTGACCATTCCTGATTTTTACGGCTGCTGTCTCGTGAAGGAGTTGACTCCGTGATGAACCACCAAGCGTCCGCAACGTTGCCCAACGGTCTACCCGCTCCGCCTGTACCTCAGGGACTGAGGGAAATGCTGAAGGACTACCCGGGGCACATCGAGCGACTTCAACAAGCGCTCAATTGGGTGATCGAGCACCCGGCGAAAGGAGTTCCAGCTTTCGAACGAGCGCTTTGGGCGCTTGAAGGTCGTCTAGAAACTTTCATATCGGAGGCTCGCGACGAGCTTGATGCCGCCGAGGCGAGCGGGGATGCGGAAGCAGTTCTGCGGGCAAAAAACAAAGTGCAGTTCATGTTCAGCTGCCGATCGTCGAGCGGATGGGCTGCTGGAAACCTGATGGACTACTTCGGCTTCCCAAGAGCGACGGTGCATCATGGGGAGTGAACAGGACGAACTGCCCAAAGACATTCATGACAGAATTTTCCGCGAGGAAATTCTAGCGGACTCACGCTACACGGCAGCGACATCGCAGGAACGCCCGCGACTAGTCATTCTGGGGGGTCAGCCTGGTGCCGGGAAAGGAAGCCTATCGACGCAGGCCGCAGATGAGTTGGGTGGAAATGTAGTGAAGGTGGATCCGGATGAATTGCGTGAACGTCATCCATTCGTCAGGCAGTTTCGCCGTGAAAACCCTTACGAGTGGTCAAGCCGCACCCATAAAGATGCCGGTGCTTGGGCGGATGAGCTGCGCATGGAAGCGATCGCAGAAAAGAAAAACCTGATTTACGACACCACCCTGTCTAATGGTGACTGGACCTTAAAGGTCATCCAAGACGCGAAAGCGCAGGGGTATGACATCGAAGTCCGTGTGATTGCTTCGCCAAAGCTCGAAAGCGAGCTCGGCGTTGACAAACGGTTTACTGACAACATCGATATGGAAGGACAAGCGCGTTATGTCCCGGAAGGGGCTCGCGATATCATCTACGAGCGAGTTCCGACAAGCCTCGACACCATCCACAGCAATTCGGATGTGCCCATTCGAATTTTCAGCCGTGAAGGCACGGAACTCTACGACAGCCGCGCTGACCCTCGTCCGCCTGGGCAAGCGCTCGAAGAAGCTCGATTTGCTCGGCTCAAGGACCCGGCCATCACCCAAGGCCTGCGCGAGGGTTGGGACGAGCAGCAGAGATGGCATCGCGAGCTGCCCGAGCATGTGCGTGACCTTCCGAACATGGATGCGGATACGCAAGACCGGTTGCTTGAACAACACGCCAAGTTGAAAGTGCAAGAGGGTGTCCTTGCGCGTGCGGAAGGGCTTGCGACCATCGACGAACTTGTTCGTGACGGGGCTCCGCCTGCGCGAGCGCCGCTACCCAGTCTTGAGCTACCGCCTCTGGGCCGTGCGGGTGCCACAGCGGGCATCGCCGGCATCGGTATTGCAGCTGCCGCCTACGATGCCAAAGAGGCTGGCGAGCGGATCGGCGCAGCCATCGAGCAAGACAATCTTGCAGCCGTGCGTTCGGAAGCAACGCACCTCACAGCGCGCAGTGTAGGCGGCGCGGCTGCGGTGTTCACCCCGGCGGCGGTTGGCCTGGGTGGTGGTCCAGGGGTCGCGCTGGCGGTCGCGGATGCCTACCTGCTGACGGAAGCCTTCGACCGCGGCGCGAAGTGGCTGGACAAGGAACGGATCGTCCACCAGACCGATCGCGATGGCGTGGGCTGGGAATTCACCGGTCGGCAGTGGATCCGCGAGGACTTGAAGGCCGATCTGCGGGACGATGGCCTCGACCAGGTGCGTGGTCAAAGTTTCTCCGCGCTGCCGGACAAGGCGCGCGAGTTGAGTTACCTCGCAAGCGTGGAGGCCGTGGGCCAGGCGATCGGCAAGGCGGACCCGCGCAACCCCTTCGAGTTGCCGGCCAACGCGAGCGATGCCCCAAGCAACCAGCCCAGCCCGTGGCGCCTCGACGCGCAGAGCGGGGAATGGAAGCGCACGCGCTACGAGGAGATCGACCCGGCCGATCCGCGGCTGCCGGACCGGCAAGTGCCGGAGACGGCCACCCCCGAACGGGTCGCAGAGCTCAACCGTCAAGCCTCGCAGATCATCGACGAGAACATCGCGCGCGGGCCGGCCGCCCTGGCTGCGCAGTATGAGATCGGGCACAGGCGCAACGGCTTCGACCAGTTCGGCGAGGTCCCGATGTCCGTCCAGACGGCGCTGAACCCGAACACGTTGGAAGCGTCGAACGGCAAGCAATACGTGCGCGACGCCCAAGGGCAGTGGTCGCACGAAGGCGCCGCGGCAAGTCCCAATCACGCGCTGGAGCTGGAAACGACGCGCGAGCGGCTGTTGCCCGCTCTGGAGCAGCACCGGGCGCGGCTGGCCGCCATGCCGGAATGGCAGCCGCTGACACCGGAACAGCAGGACCGCGCCAACCTGCGCCAGCTCTATCTCGACAATGGGGTGAACCCCAAACCGGAGCGGTTCGAGGCGGCCTATCAGGCCGTGAAGGAAACGCGCGAAGCACAGGGCATCAACGCCGCAGCCACGTCGCTGGCCCTGGAGCCTCGACCAGCCGGCGCTTACGACATCAACACGCCGATCCAGCACCTCCAGATCGAGGGCGACGGCGTGGTGCGCGTGGCGGCCACGACCACCGCCGCCGACATCCAGCGCGTCGAGACAACGCTGAAGGGCGAGCCACACGAGATAGCGGCGCCGAGCGCGCAACAGCGCGACGAGCAGGCGCAGGCGCAACGGGAAGCGAACGGTGCCGGGTTGTCGCACGACGAGACGCAAGCCGCCGCACGCATGTCGGCGCCGTCGGCATCCGCCCCGGGCCCGCGTGGCGGCGGGACGGACGAAGCGCCGCCTGTGCCCGCCCAGACGGGTCGGCAGGAGCGGCCCGGCGTGACGCAGCTCGACAACCCCGCCCACCAGAACCACGCCATGTTCGCCGCGCTGCTGCGCACCGTGAACGAGCGCGACAAGGCGCTCGGCCGCGAGCCCGACGAGATCAGCCGGCAACTCGCGGGCGGCCTGGTGGAGAAGGCCCGCGAGCGCGGCCTGGAGACGATCGGAGCGGCGAAGTTCACGCCCGACGGGATGAAGGTCGGCATGTCCGACACGGCCAACCTGTCGACTGAGTGGGCGCGAACAGCGGTGGGCGACGTGCGCGAGCTGGCAGCACAGAAGCTGTCGCAAAGCAGCGAGAGCGTCGCGGCCATCAATCAGCAGCAAGCGCAGCAGCAGAGCCACCAACCGCCGACGCAGACCCACCAACCGCCGACGCAGACCCAGGGAATCGAAGGGCCGGATTGGCCGGCACAGAAGGCGTCGCGCGTGGTCTGAGCCCGTTGGCGGCTACCATCGACGGTATGAGCATGACACCCACCTTCCTCGCAAGTCGCTGTCTTTTATGGGTGTCTAGGTGGCATTGGGGTAGTGTGTGTCCTGCGTCACTTGTGCCAGTGATCGATACAATCGCAGCGACTGAGACCGAATTCTGGTGTAGTGAGCACCGTATCGGCGTCTAAAAACTCCGGGGGCTCCTCTACCGACGCAGCCTTTGAAAGCAATCAGCGCTAGATATCGTAGAGCACCAGTCAGGACGGGCCTCGGCCCACAGAAGCTCGCACCGTTTTATCTTAATCCGCAACTTAATTGGGAAGATCCTGGCCGTGAGACAACTTGAAATTGAGAACGAGCTCAGAGATTTAGTAAGTCGCATCATCACGCAGGTGGAGCTATCGACCAGCCAAGGCAGGTTTGACGTCAACCTTTCCCTGGAGGATGCCCTAATTCCGATTCTGCGGACGGCCTACAATCTGCCAAAGCTTGTGAATCTCAATCGACGCCAGAAGAACTTCCCCGGAATTGATCTGGGCGATGACCATGATCGCGTAGCGTTCCAAGTTACCTCGACGACGTCTCTGGAGAAGGTGAAAAAAACGCTGACTACGTTCATGGACAACCAGTTCTTTAATACATTTGACGAGTTATTTGTGCTGACTCTGACTAAGAAGCAGTCGTCGTATAGTCAAGCCCCCTTGGACCAAATCACCCAAGACAGGTTTGCATTTATCGCCCAGAGGCATGTTATCGATCTGAGCGACGTACTTGCCAAAGTGGCTGGCCTTCGCCTCCCCGCCCAAGAGCGGGTGCTGAGAGATTTGAAGATCATCTTGGGTGATGTTAAGGCATATCTGGATTTCACTTCCAGTAGCCAGCCGCTCTCCCATGTGCTGACCACCAATTTGATCCAACTACGACCGCCCACAACGCTCTACGTGGCAGAGGTGGCGCTGGACTACGAACAGGTGATTCGCGAGGCTCGTCTGAGTCTAGGTTTCAAGAAGCACAGCGCTGGAAAGTCGCTCTCGGTGAAGTTGGCCCTCCTCTTGAACGGGTGTGAGGACGATGCCTGGGTCCGATTTGAGAATCGGATCTTCGCCTTCGACGACATCGCTCGCAGTGGACTCGTCGCTGTGGTTGACGCCGGATCGATTGAGACCATCAACTTTGAGGATCTACTAGCCTCTGGTGAGGAAGACAACGTTAACCTTGCCAAGCAGTTGTTAGCTGCCTACGTGAAACAGGCCTTGAAGCCGCATAGCGTATTTTTCTATCGTGAAGACCGGTGCTTCCTATTTAAGCCGCATGACCATGATGACGCTCAGCGCAAGGAAATGTGGATAGGGAAAAAAACGTCTACCCGGCGTGTCTACGAGCGAGTATTCTCAAAAAGTGATCCTGCCAAGATTGCCTATCATGTCCACCTCGCCTTCGATCTCTCCTATGTACCCATCGCAGGCGTGTGGTATGCCATGGTGGTGCCCAGTTGGATTTATACCTACGATGGGCATCGAAAATCACGCTTCCACGACAAGCTACTTTCTAAGCAAAAACGATTGGAATTCAATCAAACCGTTCGTAACATCGTCAGGTTCCTCGCTTACTTCCTCGGCTCGACGGATATGCCTGGTGAGGATGGTCGTTTATTCGGCAATCTGATCGAGCTCACTTGCGATGATGCTCTGGTCGAGGGCCAGCCACTCGGCGTTGATAGCAATGAGGAAGACTGCGATGAAGGTTAAGGTGCTCAAGGAGCCGCTGCTCGAGTTCGGCAGTGGAACGCACATCTGCCCCAGGGCAGGCATCGAGACGCTTGGCGTATACGACAAGCGCGATGAGCTAAGGCGAAGTGAACTTCGTATTGGGATCGTGGGTCGAGGCGAAGGTGTCGACCTTCTTGATGAGTGGCTGGATCATTGCAAGCGCGGGATACCGTCTAAGGCTGACAACAAGTTTCCGAATTTGTTCAAGGGCTTTGGGGGGGTCAACGAGCACTACGGGTTCTTTACACGCTTGCTTTCATCGCCTCAGTACACCCGAACGCTTCAAAAATCCGAGATCAACAAGATTGCGAGGATAACCTCGCGCGAAGATCGAGTCGTCAAATGCGTAGATCTATATTATGAGCAGGCAAGATTTATTTCGGAGAACCGGTCGGTCGATGTGATCATCTGTGTTGTTCCCAACGACCTATTTGATTCGCTGACCAAGGCCAGCGGCGCCCAAGATAATGAGCTGATGGATACCTATATGGAACACAATTTCCGCCGTTTGTTAAAGGCCCGCTGCATGCATCTAGGTATTCCGCTGCAGCTAGTTCGCGAGAAGACGGTACTATCGGTTAAGCCGTCGATAGACCAACAAGACTTGGCCACCAAAGCTTGGAATTTCTGCACTGCTTTGTACTACAAGGGAAATCGGACGGTGCCTTGGCGCTTGGTAGAGGATAAATTCAAGCCGAAGACTTGCTACATTGGGATTGGCTTCTACAAGAGCCGCGACGGAGAGACGATCTCAACGAGCTTGGCGCAGGTATTCGATGAGTTCGGACATGGTGTAATTCTGCGGGGCGCTCCTGTGTCAATTGACAAAAATGACCGACACCCATACATGGATGAAAATCAGGCACATGATCTGCTGCATAGTGCACTGGCGGAGTACGAGAATGCGCTCATGCAGAAGCCAGCGAGGGTGGTGATCCACAAGTCCAGTCGGTTTAGAGAAACTGAGATCGCTGGATTCAGCAAAGTGTTGGATTCAAAGGGCATCGCTACACGAGACTTTGTTTCAATCAGCTCGACGGACATCAGGCTCTTCAGCGCGAAGGAGTATCCCCCTGCGCGAGGGACACTTCTTAGTCTGACAGAGCGCGAGGGCATTTTGTATACCAAAGGGATCGTCGATTTTTACAAGACATATCCAGGGATGTATATCCCCAGTCCTCTGCGTATAGAGATATTTGAAAGCGACTCCTCGCTGGAGGACATAGCGAAAGAGATCCTGGGGCTATCGAAAATGAACTGGAACAACACGCAATTAGACGGTCGGCTGCCAATTACATTGGAGTGTGCTCGCAAGGTCGGGGACATCATGAAATATGTGGATGCATCAGAGAAGCCGCAGGTCAACTATAGTTTTTACATGTAGTCAGTTATCTGCTTATTCGAAGCCGACGACTGCAACCTCCGGCGGTCGGCGCGTCAAAGCGACCTCGGCAACGACGACACACTCCCCAGACATCGCTGGCTTTCGAACGCTCGTCGCCGGCCATCCAGCGGATCGACGAATGCCAGCGAACGGGCCAGCAGCTGCAGCGGGCGATCGTGCACGCCCTCTGCTTCATCGCGCAGGTTTGGATACAGCGGATCGTGTTCGATCGGTGCGCCGAGTGCGGCCATATGCACACGCAGTTGATGTTTGCGGCCGGTCACCGGCTGTAGGGCATAGCGCCAGAGGTGCTCGCCGCGTTCGATCACGTCGATGCGGGTCAGCGCATTCGGTACGCCCTCGCTTTCGCGCATGCGGAAGAACGGCTCGCCGTGCGCCAGTCGCGTGTGGCGCTCGAGCGGGAACGCGTGCGAGGGCAGCGGCGGCGCGATGGCCTCGTAGCGTTTGTCGATGGCGTGTTCGCGGAACAAGGCCTGATAGCGCGCACGCGTGGCGGGGTTCGCCGAAAACAGCACCAGCCCCGCGGTGAGCCGGTCCAGCCGATGCAGCGGTGCGATGCCGATGTCGCCGAAGCGCCGGACCAGCCGCGCCAGCAGCGTCTGCGTGACGTAGGCGCCGCCCGGTACCACCGGCAGAAAATGCGGCTTGTCGACGACGATCAGGTCCGCATCGACATGCAGGAGCGTTTCCTCGACGGTCAGCCGTGGCTCATCGACGACTTCGCGGTAGTAATGGATCTCGGCGCCGACGCGATACGGCGCCTCCACAGGCAGCGCCTCGCCCGCGGCATCGAGCACCCGCCCGCGCGCGAAGCGCGACGCCCAGAGCTCCCGTTCTACCCTAGGAAAGCACGCGCACAGCGCCTCCAGCACCGTCGGCCACGGGCCGGGCGGCAACTGGAAGCGACTTGCGGAGACACCGTCGATCACGGGCGGGGAAGGCATCGGGGCAGTGTAACGAAGACCGGGACACCCACTTTTCCCTGCAAGCGACTGATCATGTGTGGGTGCCCTCGTCCCCAACCCGGGGGCGCCCGGATGCCATCGTCCCTCACCGCCGCACCCGTCTGTCATCATCAGCGCCATGCACCGCATCGCCCATTTCCTCCTCCTCGCCCTGTTCTGGCTGCTCGGCGGCGGTCTGATGCTGGCCTCCGGGCGCGCACCGTTGGGAGTGATGCTGTTGCTCATCGGAACCACACTTCCCATGCTCGTGATCGCGCGTGCGTTGGCGCGGCGCGATACAGGGCGACACAAGGCCGCGCCTGTCACGCGCGGGCTGGAGGCGTGGCTGCGGTTGCAGCGCATCGACTTGCTGTGGATCGTGCTGTCCATGGCCGTCGGCCTGGGCATCGCGGCGTTCGGCATGACCTGCCGCTGTGGTGCAGCTTGAACTCCGCTGGGGCCACATCGAGCGCTTGCGTGATCGCCATGCGGGCGCGCCGTCCTCTGCGTGCAGAGCCTCCGAATGGGCCGGAGGCTCCCTGGACGCGGCCTGGCGACGAGGGCAGTATCAAGGCGCCTCTTTCACCTATCCACATACACCGACACCCATGTCCATCCACTCGCTCATCCGCTCCGCCTGCCTGGCGCTGTGCCTTGTGGCCGGCGCCGCCTCTGCCCAATCGCCGACGTTCGTTTCGGCGCGTCCGTCGCCGCTGAAGGCAACCGGCGAGTTGGTCGATGTGAATGTGTCGGTGTTTACCGGCACCGTGCGCATCGCCGGCCGCTTCGAGGCCCGCAGGGCGGCCGGTTTCGAAGAGGGCGATCCGGACTATCTGGTCGTTTTCTTCCAGCCGGACACGGCCTCTCAGGCCCTGCTGCCTCATCCCGAGGGTGAGCCGCTCGTGCAGCAGGTCTGGCTGGAGAACACCGACCCTGCGCTCGATACGTTGCTGACCCCGAAACAGCGACGCGCCCTGTCCTCACGTGCGACCCGCAGCGTGCGCGGCACTGCGACGATCAAGATCGGCGACTACCGCACCGGCGTGGACTGCGATCAGCGCAGCTACAGCGCCAAGCTGCTTCGCGTCGTGCGTCGAGGCCGTGGATAGAAGGCGTGGATAGAAGACGTGGCGCTGTGCGCTGGCGTCTCGTACGCTCCGCTGCCGCACCAGCCTGCCTGATTTCGAGCTGCTTGCTCTGACCCTCGTTCTCTGGAGTGATCGCACATGAGGTTTCACCTGTCGGCCCTTCTGATCGCCGCGGCTGCGCTCTGCACGCTCGGCATGCCGCAACCGGCCGCGGCGAACTATCCCTGCCCCGGCGGCCCGGGCCCCGGCGAGCAGCAGATCGGCGTGAGCGGCGGTTCGCACGGCATCGCCGCCACGCCGATCTGCGCGCAGGCGGGCGGCGGTGGCTACGGCGGGGGCGCATCGCAGGGACCGGTTTCGCCGCCGGTGAAGGTGGACAATGTCATCGCCGTCGCGGGCCATCCGCGCCACCGCGATGTCTGGGCCACCTGGGGCCAGTTCTATGTGAGTGCCTCCGAGAAGGTCGTGCTGGACGCCTGCACGGCGACGATGGGCGAGGGCTGCTACATCATGGTGTCCGGCCGCAACATGGCGGTGGCGGCCGGCACCGACAAGACGGGCATCACCCACGCGGCGTTCGCCGACAGCCCGCGCAAGGCGCGCAGTGCGCTGGCCGATCTGTGCAAGTCCCGCCGCCAGTCCTGTTCGGTGATCGATGTCTTCCACGCGCCGGCGCGCTCTGAGTTCATCGAGGTGATCAGCCTGCTGCACGAAGAGATCGACCGCGAGGGCACCTGGAAGTCCTATCACTTCCCGAAGGACTCCAAGCTCAAGCCGCCGGCCCCGGGCCAGCCGGACTCCGGCGTCGGCACGATCACCGCGCAGGATCACGTGCTCAAGAAGATCAGGGTGGAGGGGGTCGAGGTGGTGTCGTACTCCGCCGACGGTTCCTGGATCTTCCGCAAGGACGAGAAAAAGAAAGGCATGGGCTGCTCCATCGCCTACGCCAGCGGCGACCAGCGCCTGATCTTCGCGGGCCCCACCTCGAAGCGGGCGCGGAGCGGGATCATGATCACCTCCCCGCATATTCCCGCCGTGACCGAGCCACGCACCGCCGTCGCCAAGCTCTCTTCCTCCGCCGGCCCGCAGGACATCCCGGTGATGATCGTGCCCGCCACCGGCACCGATGCGGCCGTGTTGCTGGTGGAGATCGACATCGACGCCACCGTGGCCAATTTCACCGACACCACGCCCTACCAGCTGGCGCTGGACGGCAAGACCGTGCTCGACCTGCAGGTAAAGGGCGGCATCCAGGCGAAGACGGTGATGCAGCAGTGCCGGAAGACGAAGTAAGCCTGAGCACGCATGAGGCGTCGGGCGATGATGGCGGAGGAGTAGGCCAGGACCGGCGCCGAGATCGGGAACTCGGCGTCCGTTTCACGTCTGCGGGGAACGGCGTGGCGCGCCATATCCGGCCTTGGGGCGTCGGGTCATCCGGTTGTCGTGTTGCAGAGCCATCAGAAGGTTGAAATCGACAGGAGTGCGCAATGGAATGGTGGGTCGTCGTTTACTTCGTGGCGCTGGTCGTGGTCACTGTGATGGGCGTGAACGAGGTGATGCGCGATCATCGCGCCGGCTTCGCGCGCATTGCGTTGCTGGTCTGCGCCTCAACCTCTCTGATCGCATCGGCATGGGCGTACTGGGAGCCGGATGCCGCAGTGATTCGGGAGATCGATCTTCAGCGTCTGTTCGTCGTGGCCGTGGTGCTGACAGTCGCGGACATGGCCTGGGCGATACGAGACCTGCGCGATTCGGAGGAGGATGTCGACCACAACGACTTCGCAGTGATTGCAGGAGGAGCCACGGTGGTGAGCCTGCTCCTCATCGCGCCCGCACTGTGGTGGGGATACCAGGCCGCCTTCGGCGCGCGCGAAGAAGGCGTCGGCACATGCCCGATCATCGAACGGCACGAGGACGCGCCGCAGCAGGATGCCGTCGAGACCGGGAACGCGGAGCCGCAGCGTGCGGAAGGCTCAGGGCGTGACGGCCCGTCCGATCGCCCGGCGGTGGAGTGATGCCGTCGAGGGCCGATGCCCCGCGTGATGCGGGTCAGCGCACCTGCGCCACCCAGTCTTCGAGGTTGTAGTAGTTGCTCACCCGCGCGATGCGCAGCCGGCCGTCGGCTTCGGCGCGCAGGGTGAAGAATGCGCCGCCCGGCAGCACGTAGCGCTGGCCGCGCGCGGGCGGCAGGCCGGCGTCGTCGGCGAGGTATTCGCCGTGGACCACATATTCCGCGGCGGCGCGCAGGCCGTCGTCGTCGGCCATCACCAGCACATCCTCCAGGCGTTCGCGGTAGCTCCGGGCCATGCGCGCGAGGAAGGCGTCGAAGGCGGCGCGGCCGGCTTCGCGCGGGCCCTGGTTGAGGTCGTGGGCCACATCGTCGCAGAGCAGGGCGGTCATGCCGGCCCAGTCGCCGCGATTGAAGGCGGCGTAGTAGTCGCGGACGAGGGTGGTGGCGCGCTGGCGTGCGGTGATCTCGGACATGGCGGAGCGTCGAGGTAGGGATGGAAAGCGTGGTGTGAGCCGCGATGCGGCGTCGGCGTTGTGCAGGCGCAGGCCCCGGATGCGGGAGGTCAGCCGGCGGGCGGTGCCGGCAGCGGCTGCGATGCGCGCTCGGCCTCCGCATCCGCATCCGCACCCGGTTCGGTGCTGGACTCGAACAGGTCGCGGTGGAAGAAATACATTTCGTTGATCAGGAATTTCCAGCGCGTGCCGAAGCTGCGGAAGCGGCTGGTGGGCGTGGCCGAGGCCAGGCACTGCAGCCCGAGATCGCGGCAAATGCGCAGGGCGCGGGCCATGTGCAGCGGGTCGCTGACCACGACGACACGACTCTTGTCGCGCGCACGCAGCAGCGCGCGGGCCTGGAAAAGATTGTCGTGGGTGTTGCGCGAGAGGGTTTCGATCAGGATGGCGTCGGCGGGCACGCCTTCGCGGATGGCGTAATCGCGGCCGACTTCCGACTCCGCGAAGCGCGCGCCGCTGCCGCCGTAGCCGCCGGTGAACAGCAGGATCGGCGCATGGCCGCGCTCGAACAGATCGATGCCGTGGCGGATGCGCTCCTCGAACACCGGCGAGGGCCGGCTGTCGTAGGCCGCGGCGCCCAGCACCACGATCGCGTCGACGCGCACCGCCGGGTCGGCGGCCTGGTCGCGTTCGCCGACATAGATGATGTGCGCGGCCACGCCGCCCAGCCACAGCAGGGCGAGCAGCAGCAGGCGGCGCAGCCAGCGGCGCAGGCCGCCGCGACGGCGCTCGCGACGGCGCCGGCGGCGGCTGGGCGTGGTGCGCATCACGAAGCCCAAGGCAGCCGGTCCAGGTCGAGATTGCCGCCGGAGAGGATCACGCCGACCTGGCGCCCGGCGAAGGCCTCCGGATGGCGCAGGATCGCGGCGAAGGCGATCGCCGCCGACGGCTCCACCAGCACCTTCAGTCGCTCCCACAGCAGACGCATCGCGGCGAGGGTGTCGGCGTCGTCGACCGGCAGGATCGCGCGCAGCTGCCGTTCGGCGTGCGCCTGCTGCAGCAGGGCGAAGGGGCGGGCGCCGATGTCGGCGCGCAGGCCGTCGCACAGGGTGTCGGTGCCGGCATTGCGTACGCGCTCGCCTTGGGCGAGCGAGGCCTGGGCCTCGGCGGCACCGGCGGGCTCGGCGGCGAACACTTCGACCCGCCTGCCCGCGCGTTCGCCCACGCCGCGGGCGGCGAGCACCGTGCCGGACACCAGCCCGCCGCCGCCGATCGGGGCGATCAGGGTGTCGACCTCGGGCGCGGCCTGCAGCAGTTCCAGTGCGGCGGTGCCCTGGCCGGCGATCACGTACACATCGTCGAAGGGATGGACCAGCACGCCGCCGGTCTCGGCCAGCACCGCGGCGGTGGCCGCGTCGCGCGGCGCCTGTCCGGCCTCGCAGGGCACCAGTCGGGCGCCGTAGGTGCGCATGGCCTCCACCTTGGCCCGGGTGGCGCCCTGGGGCACGACCACGGTGGCAGCGATGCCGCGCTGGCGGCAGGCGAGGGCGATCGCGGCCCCGTGGTTGCCGGAGCTCTGGGTGACCACGCCGCGCGCCGCGTCGGCGTCGCTCAGCGCCATCACCGCATTGCAGGCGCCACGGAACTTGAACGCGCCCACGCGCTGCAGGTTCTCGCACTTGAAATGCAGGCCGCAGCCGGCGAGCGCGTCGAGCGAGCGCGAGCGCAGCACGGGTGTGACGTGGGCGTGCGGAGCGATCCGGGCGGCGGCCGCGAGCACGTCGCGGGCATCGGGCAGATCGAGCCGCCCAAGGGCGGAGGCGTCGGGGGACATCGCACCATCCTAGAGCGTGTCATTCACTTTTTCATGGGCCGCTGTGTGGCATGGTCCGTATCGGCATCCGTGGGCATGGCTTCGGCCTGCGGAGGCAGCACGGGGAACAATCACCGGGGGCAACCACGGGCAAGCGGCGAATGGATGAGCGGTGATGGCGGCCGCCACGGGCACAGGCCGCGGGCACGTGTTCAGATCGGCTTAAGTGCGGATTCAAGCCGCAGGGCCGATGCTGGCACCCGCGCATCGCGTCATCTGTCATGCTTCGCCGGCCGTCCGGCCCTTCGTACGCTGCCCCAGGGGGTCACCATGTCCAGCCTTCACCGGTCCCGCCTCAACCTGCTCCGTCCCCTTGCCGGCCTGTCGCTGCTCGCGGCCGCGACCCTGCTCGCCGGCTGTGTTTCCACGTACGGCTACCGCGGCGGAGAAGGCGACTACTACTATGCCGACCCGCAGGTCGACTACTACGGCTACGGCCCTTACGGCAGCGTCGGCTACGGCGGCGACTGGTACGGCAGCGTGACCTTCCGCTACGGCCATCCCTACTACGATGGGCATCCGTATTACCGCTATGGCCGCCCCGGCTATGGCTACCCTTATGGCGGTTACGGTGGCTACTACCATGGCTACCGCCCGGGTTATCCGCACCCGCCGCGTCATCCGCCCTATCAGCGCCCGCCCCAGCAACGGCCGCCGGGCCACGAGCCGCCGCCCGGCAACGAGAATCGCGCCCCGGTGGCCTTGCGTGGGTCCCAGCCGCGTCTGCCTCCCCGCGAGTTCCGGAACCAGCAGCCACAGGCCCGCCCCTCCCCGCCGCCGAGGCCAGTGGCCCCTGTCGCACCAGTGGCTCCTGCGCGTCAGGCGCCGCCCCCGCCGCCGCCTCGTCCGGTCCGCGCCGAACGCCCGGTTCGTGATATGGGTCACGAACCCTGATCCACGGGCCGCTTGCTATCGGACGCGATTGGTCGCAAGCTAACCCCGCTTGACCGGTTGCGTCGCATTTCGACGTAAACTTCTCCGGACCGCACGAGAGTGACAAATCACTGTCGTGACTGACACAGCAGGGCCATCCACTGCGGAATGGCCCGCCCGGGACCAGGCTTATACAGCCAAGGCCCGGCAGGTATTGCCGACCCCGGCGGGGAATTCCGGATCCCCCCTGTTCCGCTCCCCGTCGGGCGTCGGCTCCTCTCTCCAGCTTCCCTCTCGGGGGAGTTTTCTCACGCATCAGATGCCCGCCACTGGCGGTTCTTCTTGCGTCTGCCGATCAGGGCAGGCTGCGATTGCGGACACAGCCAAGCCGGCCACCCGTCTCACGACGTGGCTGCGGCGATCGGAACCATCAGTAGAGCGCCCTTGCCTGCCTGCTTCGTTGGCGCGAAACGCGTCGGCACTGCTGACGTGGTGCCCGTCGGCTGCCGTGCCCCGGCAAACGACAGGCAAAAAAAGGGGTCGAACGTCCCCCGACATTCGACCCCCGGCTACCTCAGCACGCGCAGTGGCCAGCCCTGTTCCACCCCGGCCTGCGCTTTCGCGCATTGCCGCGCTGAGTGCCGTGTAGGTAAAGCAGGGGGCGTGCCAACTTTGGCATTCCGTCCCGCTGAAGGGCATTACGGGGCGACCGCATGTTCGGATTCGTGACCGATGTCGCTATTCCATGCTCCGTGGACGGTCCAGACCCGGCGCGGGGATCGAAAAAGCAAGCACAGGCGGCGCTGTGTGTCGCCCTCCGCAAGCGAACTCGACACCGGACAGACACCGGTGACCGCCCGAATGGAGCCCGGCCGGTGACAAGCCCCGATCGGCTCGCTGTCGGGCGGATGACCGACCGGTGTGCCCCAATGTGTCCACTCTGGTCCGTCCCTTGTCAGCGGGTGTCCCAATCCGCCCAATCTGCGTCAGGTGTCTCCAGCGCAGTGGGTGTCCTGAACAAACACCCTGAACAAACAGGCAGCCGAGCGCAGTGGGTGTCCTGAACAAACACACAGCCGCCCATCCATGTGAATGGGTGTCCCGAATTCACTGTCCAGCCATGTGAGTGGGTGTCCCGAACTCACTGCCCGAACTCACTGTCAGGTATCCCGAGCACGGTGGGTGTCCTGAACCGCCGTCCTGAACAGCCAGAACAGTCCGCTCATCCACGTCAGTGGGTGTCCCGAACCGAACACACCCGAACCACTCACCGGCGTCCGCACCCCTTCAGCGCTGCCCGCGGCACCCGGACTGGGCGCAGTACACTAGCCGCCCGGGGCGCCGGCCCGTATGCCGGGCCCGCATCCTCCGCTCCCTCCTTTTCGACTTCCTGGCGGCTTGTCCGCTTCTGCCATGCGCGATTTCTACCGCTTCGACGTCATCGTGATCGGCGGCGGCCATGCCGGCACCGAGGCCGCGCTGGCCTCCGCCCGCGCCGGTGCGCGCACCCTGCTGCTGACCCACAGCATCGAGACCGTGGGCGCGATGAGCTGCAACCCGGCCATCGGCGGCATCGGCAAGGGCCATCTGGTCAAGGAAATCGACGCCCTCGGCGGCATCATGGCCCGCGCCGCGGACGCCGCCGGCATCCAGTGGCGCCGGTTGAACGCGTCGAAGGGCCCGGCGGTGCGCGCGACCCGCTGCCAGGCCGACCGCTCGCTGTATCGCAGCTTCATCCGTCGCGCAGTCGAGACCCAGCCCAACCTCACCGTGTTCCAGTCGGCGGTGGATGACCTGATCCTCGAACACGGCCCCGACGGCGACGCGGTGCGCGGCGCGGTCACCAACACCGGTCTGCGCTTCGAGGCGGAGGCCGTGGTGCTGACCGCCGGCACCTTCCTGGCCGGCAAGATCCACATCGGCGAGACCCAGTACGCCGCCGGGCGCATGGGCGACCCGCCGGCCACCACGCTGGCCGCGCGCCTGCGCGAGCGGCCGTTCGCGGTCGACCGGCTCAAGACCGGCACGCCGCCGCGGATCGACGGCCGCAGCCTCGATTACGCGGCGATGGAGGAGCAGCCCGGCGACGACCCGCGCCCGGTGTTCTCGTTCATGGGCAGCACCGCCGACCACCCGCCGCAGGTGCCGTGCTGGATCACCCACACCACCGAACGCACGCATGAAATCATCCGCGCGGCGCTGCACCGCTCGCCGCTGTACAGCGGCCAGATCGAGGGCATCGGCCCGCGCTATTGCCCGTCGATCGAGGACAAGGTGGTGCGTTTCGCCGAGAAGGCCAGCCACCAGATCTTCGTCGAGCCCGAAGGCCTCGACGTGTGCGAGATCTACCCGAACGGCATCTCCACCTCGCTGCCGTTCGACGTGCAGCTGGCGCTGGTGCGCAGCATCCGCGGCTTCGAGCACGCACACATCACTCGTGCGGGCTACGCGATCGAATACGACTTCTTCGACCCGCGCGGGCTGAAGGCGTCGCTGGAAACCAAGCTGGTGCACGGGCTGTTCTTCGCCGGCCAGATCAACGGCACCACCGGTTACGAGGAAGCCGCGGCGCAGGGCCTGATCGCCGGGCTCAACGCCGCGCGCCACGTGCGCGGAATGGACGCGTGGTCGCCGCGCCGCGACGAGGCCTACATCGGCGTGCTGATCGACGACCTGATCACCCACGGCACCAACGAGCCCTACCGCATGTTCACCAGCCGCGCCGAATACCGGCTGCAGCTGCGCGAGGACAACGCCGACCTGCGTCTGACCGAAACCGGTCGCTCGCTGGGCCTGGTCGACGAGGCGCGCTGGGTGCGCTTCGCGCGCAAGCGCGAGGAGGTGGAGGCCGAGACCGCGCGGCTGCGCGCGGTGTGGGCCGCGCCCAACAACCCGCTGGGCTGCGAAGCGGTGGCGACGCTGGGCATCGAGCTGAGCCGCGAAACCCACGCGCTGGACCTGCTGCGCAGGCCGGAACTCGACTACGCAAAGCTGATGACCGTCCCCACGCTCGGCCCCGGCGTGGGCGATGTCGAGGTGGCTGAACAGGTGGAGATCGAGGCCAAGTATTCCGGCTATCTGGCCCGCCAGCGCGAGGAGATCGCGCGCCAGCAGCGGCATGAGCACACGGCGATTCCCGAAGACTTCGACTACGCCCGCGTGCGCGGGCTGTCCACCGAAACCCTGCAGAAGCTGCAGCGCGTCCGCCCGCAGACCGTGGGCCAGGCGCAGCGCATTCCGGGCATGACGCCCGCGGCGATCTCGCTGCTGCTGGTGCATCTGGTCAAGCGCCGCGGCGCGGCGGCCTGAGGCGAGACGGGTAGGCGCGAGCGTTCAGGCCTGCAAACGGCCCGCGTCATCCTTCTGCCTGCGCCGCCACGGCAGCGGGATGCCGAGCCCCAGCCCGAACACCAGCGCCAGCCGGCTCGACCAGGTTTCGCGGTCGGGGTGCAGCGCAGCGCCGTCTTCGGCCGCCTGGCCTTCTTCGTCGACCAGTGCGAAGGCGCCGCCGTCGAGTTCCGCGATCAGCGTCCGCGCCGCGGGGTAATCGTGCTCGTGCACGCGCACGCGGGTGCCGCCGATCGCGGTGCGCCATTCCCAGTTGGCGAGGTTGGTCTGATCGTCGGCGACATGCGCATCGAACCCCTCGGCCTGCAGGCGTCCGCAGACGATGTGCGCTTCGAGCGGGTCCAGATAGCTGGCGACGGTCTTGTACATGGCATGACCCCGTGGTGTGGCCGCGTGCGTGCGGTGACCGGCAAATCGCGGGGTGAACCCCCGGGCGGCTGCCGGCCGGCAGGCGATCGATTACCCTAGCAGAATGCGCACAATCCACGCTCTTCCCGAACGCCGCCCGCACCCGCGCTTCGGCGCCGTGCCGGGCGCCTGCCTGGCCGTCTGCCTGGCCGCCGCCGCCCTCGCGCTGTCCGGCTGCGCCAACGAGCCGCCACCGCCGAAGCCTGCGCCCGGCAAGGTCGCGGTGCGCGACTGGCCGTTGCCTGGCTTGCCCGGCTCGGCCCAGCCCGACCTGGCGCTCACCGTCGACGGGCGGATCATGATGACCTGGCTCGACAACCGCCCCGGCCGGCGCCCGGCGATGCAGATCGCGCCCTGGCACCCCGACACCGGCTGGGAGCGCACGCGCACGGTCGCGGTGGGCAATGCGCTGTTCGTCAACTGGGCCGACACGCCGCACATCACCGCCACCGACGACCGCGCGCTGTGGGCGCACTGGCTGCAGAAATCGGGCGATGCGCCGTATGCCTACGACGTGATGTTGTCGCGCTCGATGAACGGCGGCGCCAGCTGGACACCCCCGGTGCGTCCGCACGACGACGGCACCATCACCGAGCACGGCTTCGTGTCGCTGTGGCCGATGGACGAGGGCCGCATCGGTGTGGCCTGGCTGGACGGCCGCAACACCGCCGGTGCCGGGCATGAGGGCCACGACGCCGCGGCGCACGAGGCTGCGCAAAGCGGTGAGGCGGGCGACGCGGCGGCGCCTGCAAACGCGGACCCGGAGAAGATCGACGGCGGCGCGATGACCCTGCGCGCGGCGGTGTTCGACCGCGATCTGGGCAAACTCAGCGACACCGAGCTGGACGCCTCCACCTGCGACTGCTGCCAGACCGACGCGGCTGCGGTGGCGGGCGAGAACGGCCCCGGCGCGCTGCTGGTGTATCGCGACCGCACCGCGGATGAGATCCGCGATATCTACGCCGTCCGCTTCGACGGCGAGAACTGGTCGACGCCGGTCCGCGTGCACGCCGACGACTGGAAGATGCCGGCCTGCCCGGTCAACGGCCCCTCGGTAGCGGTGCAGGGCGAACGCGCGGTGGTGGCCTGGTACACCGCGACCAGTGCCGGCGATGGCGACGGCATGCCGCGCGTGCGTCTGGCGCATTCGGCCGACGGTGGCCGCAGCTTCGCCAAGCCGGTCGAGGTCGATGCCGGCGTCGCTGTGCAGGGCCGGGTCACGGTAGCCCTGGACAAGGACCAGGCCTGGCTGCTGTGGCTGCGCGAGGAGGCCGGCCGCCAGTCGCTGTGGCTGGCGCGCTACACGCCGGACCTCTCGGCGCAGATCGAACGGGTCAAGCTGGCCGACGTGCAGGGCATCGGCCGCGGCACCGGCTTCCCGCGTCTGCTGCTGCGCGGCGACACCGCCTACGTGGTGTGGACCGATGTGGTCGACGGCGTGCCGCAGCTGGCCGGCCGGATTGTAGAGGGCGGCTGACGTCGAGGGCGGTTGACGTCGAGAGTGGTTGACGTCAGGGCCGTTGACGTCGAGGGCGGCTGAGCCGCGCCGACGGGCGTCACCCGTCGCTCGCTCGCCGCTCGCCCACGCTCAGTTGAAGACCGCCTGATACAGGAACCCGGCGCGTTCCTGTGCCACCGGCACCAGGAAGATGCCGACTTCACCCACCCGCGGGTGGCGCATCGCGTAGATCTGCTGCGGGAACAGCACTGCCGAAGTGTTGCGGAACAGCAGCGAGAACGGCAGGCGCGCGGCGTCGCGCGCGGTGGGCTGATCCAGCGGCCGGGCTTCGACCAGCACGAACGGCACCTCCATGTCGTTCAGCGCGGCGGTGAAGGTCTCGTTGACGCAGCCGGCGAAGTGTTCGAGGGTCAGCAGGTCCATGCAGGCTCCAGATCGGTGGGAAGGCGGTGCACGGCGACGGCGCCCGCGCCGGCCGCCGCAGCGGGCGTTCATCGTGGCCGCTCGGCGCGTCCCGGGCAAGGCCCGGGTGCCGCCGGGACGACGCAGGTCGGGAGCGGCACGGGAGCGGCAGGGGAGCGGCACGGGAGCGGACGCCCGACGGGCCGGAGAGAGGCCCGGCGATGCCACGGGGCTGAACGGCGCCCGTCCCGACGCCGTGGAACACTGCGAAATCGCGCGTTCGGCGACCATTCGCCCCCGTTTGGCGAGACAAAGCCGGCAGCGACCCGGACAATACGCGCTTTCGTCTGCCCATCCCCCGTCGCGCCCCATGTCCCAGCCCACTCCCGCCGTCCGGCTCTCCGGCGTCCGCCTCGACCGCGGGCGGCGCACGATCCTGCGCGAGCTCGATCTGGAGATCGCGCCCGGCAGCGTGGTCGCGATCTTCGGCCCCTCGGGCTGCGGCAAGTCGACCCTGCTCTCGGCCCTGACCGGCGAGCTGCGCCCGGCCGCGGGCACGGTGGAGGTGCTGGGCCAGCCGGTGCCCGAACGCCAGCGCGAACTGCTGGCCATGCGCAAGGGCATCGGCGTGCTGCTGCAGGGCAACGGCCTGCTGACCGACCTCACCGCCGCCGAGAACGTCGCCCTGCCGCTGCGCACCCATACCGACCTGCCGGCGCCGGTGCTGCAGCGCCTGGTGGAGATGAAGCTGCATGCGGTGGGCCTGCGCAGCGCCGCCGACCTGTACCCGCGCGAGCTGTCCGGCGGCATGGCGCGACGCGTTGCCCTGGCCCGTGCGCTTGCGCTCGACCCGCCGCTGATGATCTACGACGAGCCGCTGACCGGCCTGGACCCCATCGCCTGCGGGGTGATCATGAGCCTGATCGGCAAGCTCAACGCCACCCTCGGCTTGACCAGCCTGATCGTGACCCATCACGTCCACGAGACCCTGCCGGTGGCCGACCGCGCCCTGGTGTTCGCCAACGGCGGCGTGGTGTTCGACGGCACCCCGGATGCGCTGCAGGCCAGCCAGGAGCCGCTGGTGCGGCAGTTCCTCGACGGCCTGCCCGACGGACCGATCCCCTTCGATACGCGTCCTTCGCGCGCCGCTCGCCACACGGAGGCCGCGTGATGGCCTTTGCCGATGCCATCCGCAGCCTGGGCCGGGCCGGCCTGTTCTCGCTCGCGGTGCTGCGCGCCACCCGGCCCACCCGCGACTTCTGGCAGGAACTGACCCGCGAGATCTACAAGATCGGCGCACGTTCGCTGCCGATCATCGCCGTTGGCGGCGCGTTCGTGGGTCTTTCGATCACCCTGCTGGGTTATCGCGCACTGCAGACGTACGGCGCCGCCGGCCAGGTCAGCACCCTTATTGGCCTGGGCATGTACCGCGAGCTGGCCCCGGTGCTGACCGCGCTGCTGTTCATCGGCCGCGCCGGCAGCTCGATCGCCGCCGAACTGGGCCTGATGCGCGCCACCGACCAGATCACCGCGCTCGGGCTGATGGCGATCGATCCCATCGGCAAGGCCGTAGCCCCGCGGTTCTGGGCGGCGGTGATCGTGGTGCCGCTGCTCACCGCCTTCTTCTGCTCGCTCGCCATCGCTGCCAGCTGGTTCCAGGGCGTGCAGGTGCTGGGCATCGACAACGGCATGTTCTGGCAGGTCATGCAGGACGCGGTGGACTTCCGCGACGACTTCCTGCCGGCCTTCCTGTTCAAGGCCTCGATCTTCGGCGGCACCGCGGCGCTGGTGGCGGCCTACGTGGGCTACCACGCCGAGCCGACCATCGAGGGCACCTCGGTGGCCACCACCCGCGCCGTGGTCAACGCCTCGCTGCTGGTGCTGATGTTCAACTTCATCCTGTCCGCGTTCCTGTTCAGATAACGCGTCCTTCGCAGCCCGGGGCGCATCGCCCCCGCGGCGACACTGTGTTCAGCCTCACACCCCGACCATCGCCCCATCCGACCGAACCAATTCGCCCGCTGCCGGTCTCATCCCTCCGGTACGGGCCTGCTCCCGAGGATTCAGATTCATGAGTGCACGTGGTCCCCGCCTCGAATTCGCTGTCGGCGCCTTCCTGCTGCTGGCCCTGGGCTCGCTGCTGGTGCTGGCCATCGCCTCCACCAACGGCCGCTTCGGCTTCGGTTCGGACACCTACGGCCTGAAGGCCCGGTTCACCGATCTCGGTCAGCTGCGCCCGATGGCGCCGGTGAAGATCGGCGGCGTGGCCATCGGCAAGGTCGATTCGATCCAGCTCGACCCGCAGCGCCTGGACGCGGTGGTGATGCTGTCCATCGACAGCCGCTACCAGGACCTGTCGATCGACACCTCGGCCAGCATCCTCACCGGCGGCCTGCTCGGCGAGAGCTACGTCGGCCTGCAGCCCGGCGGCGACCCCGAGGTGCTCAAGCCGGGCGACGAGATCGCCTTCACCACCCCGGCGGTCGACTTGATCCAGATGGCCGGCAAATACATCTTCGGCGGCACCGGCACCTCTGCGGAGGGCTCCCCTGCCTCTGCCGAGAGTGGCGCCGCCGCCGACGCTTCACCGCAAACCTCCCCCCAAGACGACACCCCCACGCCATGACGACCAAGACCCTCACGCTTTCCCTGGCCATCGCCGCGGCGTTCGCCACCACCCTCGGCGCCGCCGCGCCGATCCTGGCGCAAGCCCAGGCTCCGGCCGCCTCTGCCGCCAAGCAGCAGACGCCCAGCCAGCTGGTGCTCAACAACAGCCAGCGCGTGCTGACTGCCCTGGAGAAGCGCCGCCCCGAGTTCCGCAAGGACCGCGGCGCGCTGCAGGCCTTCATCAAGAGCGAGTTCGACGCGATGTTCGACCGCGAGTACGCCGCGCGCCTGGTGCTGGGCCGTCACGGCCGCGGCGCTTCGGCCGAGGACGTGAAGCTGTTTTCCGATGCGCTGGCCGACAACCTGATGGACCGCTACGGCAGTTCGCTGCTCGACTTCAACACCCAGCTGCGGGTGCGGGTGAAATCCGAAACCGCACTGGAGCGCGGCCTTGGCGTGCGCGTGTCCAGCGAGTTCCTGCGCCAGGGCGGCGAGCCGATCCCGGTGGACTACCTGATGCGCCGCAGCGGCCAGGGCTGGAAGGTGTTCGACGTGATGGTGGAAGGCGTGTCCTACGTGCAGACCTTCCGCAAGCAGTTCGACGCCGAACTGCAGCGCAAGAGCATCCGTCAGGTCGCCACCGAGCTGCGCGGCGGCCGTCTGCAGGCCGGCACCGCGCAGTGAGCGCGGCCACGCTGACGCTGGACGGCGACAGCCTGCGCTTCGGCGGCGCCCTGGTGCGCGCCGAAGTGCCGGGCCTGTGGTCGCGGCTTCCGGCCGGGCTGGCGCAGGTGCGCCGGCTCGACCTTGGCGCCGTCGAGCGTCTGGACAGCGCCGGCATCGCCCTGCTGTCCGCCGTGGCCGAGCGCTGCGGCGGCGACACACGGCCGCAGATCGACGGCACCCCTCCGGGCCTGGACGCGCTGCGCCAGGCCTATCGACTGGACGACAGCCTGGGCTTCGACCTAGGCTGAGCGGGCTGTTCCGCCCCCCACGGACGCTACACTTTCGCCATGCGCCCCTCTATCGCCTCCCGTTTCGCGCAGCCCGTTCGCGCTGCGCTCGCCCTGCGGCTGAGCCTCGCCGCGGCCCTGCTGTTCCTGCTCAGTGCCTGCGCCCACGGCCCGCAGGGCGGTGCCGCCGCGTCCGCCGATCAGGGCGAACGCGTGGTCGGCACGGCCGACGCCGCCCAATCGGAGGCCGCTGTCGACGTGCCGATGTCTGCGGAGGTGCCGGCCCAGGCAGGCATCGACGTCTCGCAGGCCGCCGGCGCCACTGCCGAGGCCGACGGCGAGGCAGACCTCGCGACCGATGTCGCGCCCACCGAGGCCGAAGGCGATTTCGCCTCGATCTACGGCCAGACCGAATACAACCCGGTCGCCGACTCCACACTGCCCGCGCCGGCAGAGCTGCCGGAGAGCTACGACCCCTGGGAGAAGTTCAACCGGCGCATGCACCGCTTCAACAACGCGGTGGACCGCACCGTCGCCAAGCCGCTGGCCAAGGCCTACGTGAAGGTGGTGCCGCGGCCGATACGCTTGGGCGTGGGCAACTTCTTCAACAACCTCGGTCAGCCGGTCAGCGCGGTCAACGCGCTGCTGCAGGGCAAGCCCAAGCAGGCCGGCCAATCGGTCGGCCGCTTCCTGATGAACAGCACCCTCGGCATCGGCGGCCTGTTCGACCCGGCCACCGCCGCCAACATCCCCAACAAGAGCGAGGACTTCGGCCAGACCCTCGCGGTCTGGGGCTGGCGCCGCTCGCGCTACGTCGAGCTGCCGCTGTTCGGCCCGCGCACCCTGCGCGATGTGTTCGGCCTGCTCGGCGACGCTCCGCTCTCGCCCACGCGACAAGTCGACGAAAACAGCGCCCGCGTGTTCCTGCAGGGCTTGCAGCTGGTCGACCTCCGCGCCCAGCTGCTGTCCACCGACAGCCTGCGCGAAGGCGCGATCGATGACTACACCCTGCTCCGCGACGCCTGGCTGCAGCGCCGCGACTTCCAGATCGGCGGCGACAAGGGCCGCACCGAGAACGACCTGCCGGACTACCTGCAGGACGAGGACCTGCCCGACCCGGTCATCCCGATGGATGCGATGCCGACGCCGGGGACGCCGTAACCCAACGCCATTCCTTGGCCTGGACCGGTGGCGCATGAGGCCCCCGGTCCCCGCTCGTCCTCGCGTCAGGGATCGTCGTTCCCGCGTGCGGCATCCAGCTCGCGCTGCGCCTCCAACTGCAGACGCAGCTGTTCCAGCAAAGCGGTCTGCTGCTCGATCAGCGCCGCATCCTGCGTGGTGTAGTCCACCTTGAACTTCACGATCTCGCCGAGCACACCCATCGTGGCCTTGGCGATCTCCCACGGCGTCGACGCGATCCGCAGCGCCTCGCTCGGGCGTTCGGACTTCACGGAAGTCAACATGCCCTGATCGAATTCGAGGGCGTGGTGGGTTTTGACGAAGCTGCCGGCTTTCAGCGGCAGGTGTTCGGCGGGGGAGGCGTTGGGGAGCATCAATTGGAATGTTGCGACCGTTTGTTTTTCGCCGAGTGTGGTCAGTCCTTTCATCCACTCCATCTGCAGGTAGTTGTACCTTTCCGTGGCTTCTTTGAACGCGTTGTCGTCGTCCGCTGCTGGCGCGGATCTCTTGCTTTCCAACGCGAATTTGGTCTTGTTCAGCTCATTCAGAAGCGCGGCTTCTGCATCCGACCCCCCGAAGCGGTGCAGGTTTTCAATGTTGTCCCTACGAAAGATGCTCAGATTGACGGGCAGTTCGCGACGGTAGAACACTCCATTGGACCCGTTATCGGAGGTCTCGACGAAAGGAGACGGTGCGTTCGGCGAGGTATCCATTTCATACTGGATCTCAATCGATCCACAATCCGAATCCGCCTTGCACTGGACTCTTGCGGCTTTGTTCACGTCGTCGATAAAAAGAGCCAGGCTCTTTTTATCCATGGGGTTGATCAGCATGCGAACCGTTTGCGGCTTCCAGTCGTAGTCGCAAATAGAGCGCGGTTTTTCTGCCAGCGTGAAATTTTCGGCAATATCCCTGGATTCCTTGAACTGAGTGATGGATGCATTTCTCGGGGCGCTCCCGGTCGCACGCGCTTGCGCCAATGCCACCAGGATCTGTGCGCTCTGATCGTCGTTCACGCTGTCTACGGTGGACAAAAGACCTTGGGTCGTTGTCTTGAACGACCACTCGTCGTTGCGGAACCATGAGTGCTCCATCCGCAATATGTATTTCGCATTGATATCGGCGACCAGCTTTTGCGGGGCGAAGCTGAAAGTGTCGACGTAGCCGCATTGCGCTTCCGCGGCTTTTGCGCTCATCAGGGCTTTCGTCGCTTCGTCGTGCGCTTTCTCGGTCCTGGCTGCGGCAGCGACTGCGTTCGCATACGCCAAGGCAGTGTCGATCTCGACGAGCAGGGCGTCATGGTATTTTTCAGAGGTGGCCGCCATTCCGGACTTGAGCAGCGCCTCGGCCCTCGCCTTCGCCTGCTTCGCCGCGCTTTCCGCAGGGCCGAGGGCGGCTTGTGCTGCCCGGTGGGCCGTGGCCGCCGCAGTCTGCGCCTTGGTCAGCGCTTCGACGTCCACTTCCTCGCGGCGGAACACCGCCTCGACGTAGCGCATCGGCAGGTAATACACCAAGCCACCGTCATCGGGTTTGTGCCCGATACCGCGGGACTTGCTGTTGATGCTGGAGACACTGCTGACCGAGGCGCATCCGGACACGAATGCCGCGATGCACACGAAGGGAATGAGGCGCTGAGTTGAACATCCCATGGTGGTATCTCTCGAAAGATGGATTGGGGCGCTCGTATGAGCCTATGGGCAAGGGCGAAGCGGACGCTCAACCCAAACGCTTGTTGCCGAAAATGTCGCGCGCGATGCGCAGGCCCAGGCCGACGCCGCCGATGTGGTCCTTCTTGTAGTCCGGTGTTCCATCCGGCTTCAGTGCGAACGCATCGAAGGACCAATGCACGCCCAGCCAGATCCGGCTGAAGCCGTTCTCCTCGATCATCTGCCACAGGCCGCCCTTGAACGTCCGTGCATGGCGCGCGCGGACCACGCCACGGCTGTCGCGGGTCTTGCCGTCCAGCTCCTCGGACACGAACCGGCCCTTGAACAGCGTGTCGGGTCCGCAGTGATTCGGCTTGATGCCGTAGAACATGCGGGCCATGTGCAGGGCAGCGGCGCCGAAGGTGGCGTGGCCGGAGGGATAGGCCGGGAACGGCGGCGTGAAATCGTGGCCCCGGCCAGTGCCCCGGTTGCTTGCCGGTGCGCCCAGCGGCAGCCATTCGGGGTCGCAATCCGGATCGAGCCCTGCCCCGGGCGCAGGCGAGGCCGGCCCCATCGACGGGTCGTGCTCGCGGATGCCGACCACGGGGCGCCACAGGTCGTAGCGATACTTCTCTGCCCAGGCGAGGATGCCGGCATCGCCCATCGCGGCATTGACCAGCGCGAACAGCCGCGCATTCTCGTCCACGCCGTTGATCTTCTTGGTCTGCGGGTTGACGGTGTTCAGCGCGACCTCGCGCACGATGAGGTTGTACAGCCGCGGCGGTGTGCCGAGTTCACGTGGGCCGTCGTAGGCCCAGTACAGGGCGACTGCGGTTTGCTCCGGCGTGCGCCGTCGCTTCTGGTCGGGCAGCAGTGCGGCGATGGACGGGTGTGCGCCCCGATGGCGCACCTCGCGCAGCGCATTCAGATAGCCGCGGCTGCCGGGCGCGGGCGGCTCATCCAGGTCATGGCGTTCCGCTGCCGCGAACAGTGTTGCGTTGCTGCCGTAGAAGGGCGCGTGGAAGCCCTGCCCGGGATTCACCGGGTCCACGCGATGGCGATACGGCTGGTCGGACGGCACATAGCCCGCATCGCCCGCGCCGGGGTCGCCGGCCCGCAGATTCAGCATCTGCTTCGCGACATTCGCGCCGAAGGCGATGCTGTTCGGCTGGCTGGCGGCGAAGCCGGTGTCGGCCAGTTCGCTGTCGAAGTAGCCGCGCTGACGTGGATACAGTTCGGAGAGCGCGTGATGCGCCGCCCCGGCCACCGCGGCGGCGGCATCGACACTGCCGGCCGGCGGCGTGGCCGGCGCGGTGAGGTAGCGCGGCAATCCGGACGGTTGGGCCGCGGCGACGTGCGCGTCGTACATCGCCAGATGCACGATGGCCAGCGCGCGCGAACTCAAGGTGGGGCCGCCCTGCTCCGGGCTGGGCTCGCTGCTGCCGGTGACGTTGCTGAAATCGCGGCGGTTCGCCTCCAGCGCCACCGCGTTCCACTGCAGGATCGGGTCCATCGTCGTGCCCTCGTCGATGCGCTGTGCGCAGAGGATTCAGGCTGCGCCGATCCGCAGACGAAAACAGACGCGATCTCGACGCGCAGTGGTATCGCATCGGCAGCAGATGCCAAGGCGTTGCCTTCTGGATCCGGTCACCGGGTTCGAACCCGTGTGTGTGCAGAAGTGACGGGCCCTGCCCTCGGGCGTGCCGCTCCCGCTGAAGCGGGCTTGCTGCGCGATGTCCTCGCAGGCTGCTGAAATACCTGCGACAGCAGGTGTTCAGTGGACTGCTGACGCAGCCATGGAGGGCTGCGCCGACGAAGCAAGCGCGTCAGCGATGGATGCGTCGTGAGCAGGTCCGGACATGTGCCGGACTTTCGACCTGAAAGACCTCCTGTCAACAGGTCATTCAGCAACGTCCTAGGCCACCGCCAATCCTTCAACATCTGCCCACGCCCGCAGCGCATCTTCCACCGCCGCGGCTTCATGCGCACGCCAGGCGTCGCCTTGGCCCGCCCCCTCCATCAAACCATCGAATCGCTCCCTTGCGCCGGCCGCGGCGAAGCAGGCGTGGACGTCTTCGATGACCTGTGGTGCGTGGGCCTGCGCGAAGCGCACGGCCAGGCGCTTGCCGAGCTGCAGGTCGCGATGGGAGGGCACGATGGCGTAGCGCTGCGGGTCGTCGAGGTCCTGCGGCACATCGCCCAGGCTGGCGCCGGCATCGTCGAAGTCGCTGTCGGTGGTGCGCACGATGCGGCCGGTGCTGCGGCAGACGAAGGCCATGCGGTCGCTGCCGGTATGGCCGGCCCAGTCGAGGGCGGCGAGGAGGTCGGCGAGGGCGATCTGCGGCGTGGGCATGCGGGCGCTGTCCATCGGAAATTCGGGCGGAGCGCCTGCCTGGCGCAGGCGGATTCTTTCACGGATCGGCGCGCGGTGACCGGCCCGCGGCCCTTGCGTTGCACTTCCAGTGCGCGCGGCGTCGATGTCGCGGACGGCTACCACGCATCCGCCGCGCTCCGCTGCAGGCGGTCTGCCACGGCGGGGCACGCCATGGCGTCATGGCCGCTCAGTCGCGCAGCCGACGGATGCCGTACAGCAGCGCAAGCCCCAGCGCGCCGAGCACCAGCAGCGCGGTCCAGCGGCCGTGCAGCAGCCCGGCGGAGGCATGGATGAAATTGTTGCCGTCGGCATCCGGCACGTACTCCGGCGGCGGCATGTCGGCCATCAGGTCGAAGCGAATGCTGTCGCCGCGCGCGTCCACCTGCGTGCCCAGAATGTCGCGGACCTCGCCGGGCATCGTGATCTCCAGGCTGTGCCGATAGCCCAGCGCACGCAGCGCACCCATCGTGCGGCGGTCCTGGTCGCTGTCGAGGCCGAGCAGGGCCGGCTGGAACATCGGGCGCAGGCGCGAATCGCCCAGCAGGCGGTCGACAGCCAGATAAGCCGTGCCCTGGGTGCTGCCGGAAAAGGGCGAATCGCTGCCGACCGAGAACGCCAGCCGCAGTCCGTCCGCATCCATCGCGCAGTCGTCCCAGCCCGCCTCTCTCGCGGTCTCACAGATTCGCGCGCGCGTGTCGTCGCGGCTGCGCTGCAAGCGTCGCGCCCGCTCCGACTCCGGCGCAGCGAGCGCCGGCCAGCGCATCCAATCCTGGAACACCACCCGGCGCTCGACCCGGGCGCCGCCGTCGCCCTGCACCACGACACGGTCCTGCACCTGCGCGAAGCCGCACAGGCCCAACACGCACAGCGCCGCGATGGCCGGGCGCAGCGCACTCACGGCGCGTCTGCCTGGGCGTTCGTGCTGGTGTTCACGGTGGTCACGGCTTCCGCCGGATGCGGCACCGTATAGGGCACCGTGCCTGACGCATGACCTGCCGCATCCAGGTGCGCGACGTTGGCGCGGAGATCGCGAGCACCGATGCCGCGCAGCGCGGCGATCAGGTCGGCTGCCAAGGCGGGTTCGAACGCCGCGTAGTCCCAGCGGTGAAAAAACCGCAGCCACCGCCTGCGGACGCGACGATGCAGCTCCAGCATCCACTCGCCGCGGTCGTCGGCGTCGCGGCCGTCGGGCGGATACGCGTACACGCGCAGCTCGTGATCCACATCCGGCTCGGGCACGCGGCAGCGGTCGCTGCCGATCAGCCAGCCCCAGTCTTCCTGCAGATAATCCAGCGGCCACTGCGGCAGGGCCGCGCAGAGCCAGGCGCAGAGGTCTTCACCAGCGAAGGCCGGGTCAGCCTGCCCGGGGGCGACGGCCGCCTGGGCGAAGGAAAACCGGTCGCTGCCGAATTCGATGCGGAGGGCGGTATGGGCCATGGCGTGGTGTGCGGAGAGGGGCATGTCGACCACCGTGCGCGAATCTGGCGCAGGCGGTGGCATGGCGCCGACTGTAGCGCGATGCGCTGGACGAGCACAGCCAGCCCTCGCAGCCAGCCCTCGCAGCCTGCCGTCACGGCATACCCTCAACGCGGGCCGCCATTGCCGATCTGCAACGTGTGCAGCGACGAACCCGCATGCGCAGGGCACGGTCGCGATGCGGCACCGCGACCATCGCCGGGCTCAAGCGCGGCGGTTGGACTCGGCCTTGGCCTCGTCGCCGACCAGCTTGCCGCCCGCCTTGCCGCCCGCAGCGGCATCACTGCCCGTGCGTGCGGCGCGTTCGGCTTCGGCCGCCGCGCCGATGGTCTTGAGCATCGGCGTGTTGCCCAGCACTTCGATCTTGCCGCCGGCCTCGGTGAAGGCCGCCACGTCTTCGGCGATACGGTCGTGGGTCAGTTCGCTGCAGCGGGCCTCGCGCGAGCGGGCGAACACGCTGCGGCTGGCGCGCTTGGGGGCTGTGCCCTGGTCATTCGACATTCTGGTCTCCTGGTCGTTGCGAGAGCGTCATCGGGATTTCGCGTCCGCGGCCTTGGGTCGGCGACGCGGTGTGCGCCTGGGCCTTGCCGGCCTCGTTCTCGCGTGTTTCGAGGTCACGCGCAGCGGCGTCGCGGGCTTCGGCGCGGATATCCAGGCAATACGGCCCGGCCATCGCGAACTTGCGGCAGATCGCGGGCCGGGTGGCGTAGATGCCGCAGTTCATCCTGGCGCCGTCCAGGGCGACGCACCAACCGTCGGCGTCGCGGGCCATGATCAGCACGCCGCGTGCGTCGCGGCTGGTGAGGTAGGCAGGGACGGCGTCCTCGGGGAATACCGTCACCGTCAGTCGGCAGCACAGCGCGTCGCAGCGGCTGCAGTGCACATGTTTCTCGCGTGCGGGTGTGCTCGCCGCCGCGTTGTCCAGCGCCGTCGCGGTCATTGCACACCGCCCTGGCGGCGGAAGTGCAGCAGCTTGCCGCGATAGGGCGGCGGGTCATCGTCGTCCAGCGGACTGGGAACGCTCTCCAGCACGAAGCCTTCGGCCGCGAGCAGCCGTCCGAAGCGCCCGGCGTGGCCGCGGCCGGGATCGACCAGCAGCACTTCGGCGGTGGGCCGCGCATGCCGTGCGATCACCGCGCACAGCCGCTCCGCCTGGCCGCGCTCGTACAGCACGTCGCTGGCGACGATGGCGTCGAAGCTGCCGAGCGTCGGCAGTGCCTGGTCCCAACACAGCTGCCGGTAATGCACCGCAGGCAGATCGTTGAGCGCGGCGTTGTAGCAGAGGAAAGGTTCGGTGAGCGGGTGCGCGTCGCTGGCGACGACATCGGCACCGCGCCGTTGCAGCACCAGACTGGCCAGGCCGATGCCGCAGCCCAGTTCGAGAATGCGTTTGCCGGCGATGTCGAAGTTGTGCATTGCCTGCGCCAGCATCTGGCCGGCGGGCCAGCATTGCCCGAACAGGCTCCATTGCGCCTCGGAAATGCCCAGGCGCGCGGCGTGGCCATCGGGATCTGCGTATTGCTGACGATCGGTCAGCACGCGCAGTCGATAGTCGACGCCGCCGACGGAGCGGATGATGTGGTGTGTGAGGTAACCCGGCATGCCGGCTCCCGGAATGCCTCGCAGCACGCGTGCGGACGAGGCGTGAAAGGGGAACGAGGCGGCCGATATGCGCGTTGGCGATGCGCGGGCCCGCAAGCTGCGGTGCCCTGAAGGGACGCGACGCGCGAATGCGACGTGCGAGTGATCAAGCGACGTGGACCGGCAGCAGTCTACAGCATGCGTGCCTGAACGGCCGGATCTCCGGTGACTGGCGCATGCGCAGTCATCCGCAATACATCGGCGCGCATGTCGGCGATTCGGCGATCCGGGCGAAGTCGTCCCGCGTGCAGCGCAGGCGATGCGCCGGCCTGCGCGCGCGTGGAGGAAGACTTGCGATCAGAACACCAGGGTTCAGAGCACCATGGCTCAGAGCCGCCGCATTCAAAACACCAGCGTCTGTCCCGGCGCGAGCGTCAGTCGTGCGGCGATGTCGATGCGCTTGCCCGACACCTGATCCGTCCGCGTACCGCGCAGCGCTTCGGGCGCGGTGAACTCCGCCGCCGCGGTGGAATCCAGATTCACCAGGACCCAGGTCGCGCCGCCGTCGTCGAGGCTCTGCACCGCCCACACGCGCGGGTTGTCGACCGGGTGATAGTGGATCTCGTCCGGCATCGCCAGGCGCGGGTTGGCGGCGCGGATCGCGAGCATTTTCCGGTAGTGGTTGAGCAGCGAATCCGGGTCGGCATGTTGCGCCTCGACCGAACGGCCCTTGCCGATCTGCGCCTGCCAGTACGCGCCCCACCACGCGCCGTCGCCGTCGGGGTTGGGCGGCAAGGTGGGCGCATCCAGCCAGTTGCGGCCGGTGGTGTTGAAGCCCGCGTTGCGCGCTTCGGTCCACGGCATCACCGCGCGGCGGTAGCGGTCGTCGCCGGTCTTGTACTGGCCGAGGCCGATTTCCTCGCCGTAATACAGATACAGCGTGCCCGGCGTGGTCGCGAGCAGGCTGGCGGCGATTTTCGCTTTCACCATGTCGCCCTTGAACACGTGGCCGATGCGGGTCTGATCGTGATTGGTGAGGAACGGCGCGAAATACGCCAGCGGCGCGGCGGAGGCGCGTCTGCGCAGGTTGCTCCAGAGGTCGTCGCGGCCCTTGAGCGGTGTCTGCGTGCTGAGCGTGCCGAAATCCGCGCTGCGCGGCGTGTCGGGATTCAGGATGCCGATCACCAGCTCGCCGAATTCGAAATCGAAGGCCGAATCCAGGCCCTTGCCGCCGCTGCGGTAACGGCTGACGGTGCCCAGATCCGCCCAGGCCTCGCCCACCAGCATCGCGTCGGGCTTCACGCTGCGCACGTGCGCTGCGAATTGATCCCAGTAGTCGAACGTCGCCTGCGTATCGGCCTGCCCCGGGATCGGCCCGTCCTCGATCGCATAGCGCACCGCATCCAGACGGAAACCGTCCACGCCCTTCTGCAGCCAGAACGTGGCGAGGCGGTTCATTTCTTCCACCACCTTCGCATTGCGCAGATTCACGTCGGGCTGCGAGCCGCCGAAGGCGCCGTAGTAATACTGTTTGCGCGTGGCGTTCCAGTGCCAGACGGCTTCGGGATTGGGTGTGTCCGACCAGGCCTGGCCCCAGCCGGCGGGGCGCTCGTCGCGCCAGATGAAGAAGTCCTCATAACCCGGTTCGCGCCGCGCTGACTTGAGGAACCATTCGTGGCGGTCGGAGATGTGGTTGATCACCAGATCCAGCACCACCTTGATGCCGCGTTCGTGCGAGGCGGCGATGAAGGCCTCGAAATCGGCCATCGTGCCGTAGTCGCGTTCGACCGCGTAGAAATCCTCGAAGTCGTAACCGTGATACGAAGGCGCCTCGAACACCGGGGTGAGCCAGATCGCATCCACGCCGAGGCTCTGCAGATGCGGCAGGCCCTGGATCATCCCGCGGAAGTCGCCGTGGCCGTCGCCGTCGGCATCCTTGAACGAGCGCGGCCAGATTTCGTACACCACCGCGTCGTGCCACCAGCGACGCGGCACGCGGGGTGGGCTGAAGCGGAGATGGTGGGCGTTGGCCGCATCGTGCGTGCTCGCGGGCGTGCTTGCGGACGAAGTGGCATCCGCTTGCGTATCTGAAGATGCGCAAGCGGACAGCAGGCAGACACTGAGCAGACTGGCGGCGAAGGTCTTCACCGGTCACTCCCGGGGTGCGAAGGTAGGCGCACCATGCCACGCGTGCCGGCCGCCGCCAACGACATCCAGCCGCTGTAAACGTATGCAGCGGCCGGGATGCAGGTGATGTGTTGGCGTGGTTTTGGCGCCGTTGTGCCGACGTGCTCGCGCTGCGGTGCAGCATCCGCGCTGCGCGTCACCGGCGCGGGCGGCGCATCGCGCTCAGCGCCTGGCGAACAGCCGCATGCACAGCGCCACGCCCAGGCCCCATGCGCCATTGAGCAGCAGCGCGCCGACGATCAGCGTGGAATTCAGCGCGATGCCCTTGATCGGGAACACCACGAACCACGCCACCAGGCTGGGCAGCAGTGCGCCCAACGCGAACGCCAGGCCCCAGTACGCCGCGCCGCGGCGGCGGGCGATCAGCCACCACAGCACCGGCCCCCACACCCCGCCCCAGAACGCGAGCGAGAGCACCTTGGGCACGCCGAGCGGCGGTGCGGGGTCCATGTTCCAGGCCGCGGCCGGGACCACGCCGGCCATGTGCAGGATCTGCAGCAGGCCCTGATGGAAGACCAGGGTGGCGATGAAGCCGGCGACGAAGGCCAGCGCGAGGGTCTTGGGACGGAACATGGCGTGTCTCCGGTCACGAGGGAGGGATGATCGCGCCGCAGCGGCGGCATCGACTCAGGTGATGCATGGCTCAGCGCCCGGCGGGAGGCTCCCACAGCTCCAGCTTGTTGCCTTCCGGGTCCAGCACCCAGCCGAACTTTCCGTATTCGGATTCTTCCACCGCGTCCATCACCTCGCAGCCTTCGGCGCGCAGCGCCGCCAGCAGCGCATGCAGATCGGCCACGCGGAAATTCATCATGAACGAGGCCGTGCCCGGCGCGAAATACTCGGTGTCGTGCTTGAACGGGCTCCACACCGTGGTGCCCGTGGGGCTGTCGTCCGCCCACTGGAACACGGCGCCGCCCCAGTCGTCGACATTCAGGCCCAGATGCTCGCGATACCACGCCGCGAGCGCCTTGGGGTCGCGTGCCTTGAAGAAGATGCCGCCGAAGCCGGTGACGCGTTTCATGGGACTGCTCCCGCCGGAGGAGCGGCCAGCATAGGCCATGCGCCGGCCGGGGAGACGCCTGGCCTCGTCCCGCGTGCGTGATGCCGTGGCGCTGCGGCGGCGCAGAGCCCCGCGACCCGGATGCCTCGCGCCGGACACCAGTCGCACACCGGGGAGGCACCGTCATCCGTCGCGGACCGCGCGAGGATGGGGCTCGCCACCGAGACCGGCATCACCGGACGCTCGCCGCCGATGCGCGGCGGCGGCCGGGGCTGGTTGAGGCATTTCGGATTCGCAGTGAAACCACAGGGAGAACAGCATGACCACATACGTCCGCTCGAACGCATGGAACAACGGCGGCACTTTCAACAACACCGATCTGCTCTGGTACGCCAAGGGGGTCGCCGCGATGATGGCGAAGCCGCTGGACGACCGGAACAGCTGGTGGTTCTTCGCCGCCATCCACGCGGAATATCTGCCCGGCACGCCCAACGCACAGCCCGGATTCCCTGGATGGCAGGCCATTCCGCCGGCGCCGGCGGTACCGGTCACCCCGCTGCCTTCGCAGGCGGACATGGACACCTACTGGGACCAGTGTCAGCACCAGAGCTGGTACTTCGCGCCCTGGCACCGCGGTTATCTGATCGCCCTGGAAGAGCAGATCCGTCAGGCGGTGGTCGCGCTCGGCGGGCCGGCGACCTGGGCGCTGCCGTACTGGAACTATCTGGGGCCGGACAACCAATACGAGATCCCGCCCGCCTTCACCCAGGCCACGCTGCCGGACGGCACGGCCAACCCGCTGCTGGTCACCGCGCGCTACGGCCCGCAGAACAACGGCGACATCTACATCCCGATCCCGCCGGTGTCCGGCAAGTGCATGAACAACACGATCTACACCGGCAGCAATTCCGCCACGCCGCGGCCTGGGTTCGGCGGGCCGAAGACCGGTTTCTCGCATTCGGGCAACGTCAGCGGCAATCTCGAAAGCAATCCCCACAACCAGGTTCACGTGGACGTCGGCGGCAATGCCCCCGACGGCAGCCTCTACGGCCTGATGAGCGACCCGGGCATCGCCGCGCTCGACCCGATCTTCTACCTGCACCACGCCAACATCGACCGCATGTGGGCACAGTGGAACGCGAAGGGCAACGCCAACCCGGACACCTCCGACTGGCTGCTGGGCCCGGCCGGCAGCGGCGGGCGGCCCTTCGTGGTGCCGCTGCCCGGCGGCACGCCCTGGACCTACGCGCCCAAAGACGTCGAGGACCTCGGCAAGCTCGACTACACTTACGACGACCTGACCACGGCCACCCAGGCCGTCGCGAGCGACGCGCTCGCGGTCAGGCTGCAGAAGCTGGGGGCACCCGCGATGACTGCACAGACACCCAAGTCCGGCACACCCCGATCCAGCGCATCCGATGCCGGCAAGGACACTGCCGTCGCTTCCGAACTGGTCGGCACCCACGACGGCGCGCTGCAGATCAAGACCTCCGGCGCACGCGCCCAGGTCCGCATCGCTCCGGATGTCGGCGCCAAGCTCACCAACAGCCTGAAATCCGCCTCGCTGGAGTCGCCGCCGGACCGCACCTACCTGCAGCTGGAGAACGTGCAGGGCGCGCGGGACGCGCAGAAGCTGCAGGTCTACCTCAACGAGCACCTGGCCGGCACGGTGGCGCTGTTCGGCCTGCGCCGTGCCAGCATGGGCGACCAGGCGCACGGCGGCAGCGGGCTCACCTTCGAGCTGGACATCACCGGCGTGATCGACAGCCTGTTCGTCGAGAACGCGCTGGAAGCCGACACGCTGGACGTGAAGATCCTGCCTACGAACCCGGTGAATCCCGATGCGCCGATCACCGTCGGCCGGGTCAGCGTGTATCGCGAGCAGCACCAGTGAGCGAGCGGGAGCGCGCGCGCAGGCGGGTGGTCGCCGGGCTGCTGCTGGGCAGCGGCCTCGGCTGGGCCGGCCTGCTCGCCGCTCCCGACCACGCGATGCTGCTGGCGCTCTGCCGCGGCAGCGGCAGCGCGTGGTCCTGGCCTTCGCTGCGGGTCATGCTCGAAGCGATGCCGCTGGCGTGGCTGGCGGCGCACTGGGGGCTGATGCTGGCCGCGATGATGCTGCCCACGCTGGTCTCGCCGCTGATGCATGTGCATCAGCGCAGTTTCCGCCAGCGGCGCGCACGCGCCGCCGGGCTGTTTCTGGTCGCCTACCTCGCGGTGTGGATGGCGGTCGGCGTACTGCTGACCGCCCTGCAGCTGCTGGTGAATCTGTCGCTGCCGCAGTCGGCCGCGCCGCCGGTCTGGCCGGCATTGGTCGCAGCGGCGGTGGCGCTGGTGTGGCAGTGCTCGCCGGCCAAGCAGCGCTGCCTCAATCGCAGCCACACCCATCGCGCGCTGGCTGCCTTCGGCCGCGCCGCCGACCGCGACGCGCTCGCCTTCGGTCTGGAACACGGCCTGTGGTGCGCGGGTTCGTGCTGGGCGCTGATGCTGGTGCCGATGCTGATGGCCCACGGGCACATGGCGGCGATGCTGGCGGTCACCGTGGTGATGGTGGGCGAGCGTCTGGACGCCCCGGCCCCGCTGCGCTGGCGTCTGCGCGGGCTGGGCACACCGACACGGCTGGTGATGGCCCAGGCCCGTGCCGCACACCGGTCGCTGCGCAATGCGGCTGCGTTGCGGGGCGCATCGCGCGCCTGAGCGTGTGTTCAACCGCAGCTGCGCCCGGTGCATTCGCGCCCTTCGCCAGCGCGCCCTTCGTCAGCGCGCCGTTCGTCAGTCGACATGCTGAAGTACTGGTACGCCGCGCCACGCACAGCCCGTGCGCGACTTATCGTCCCAGCACGCGCAGGTACGCCGCTTCCGTTTCGCTCACGAAGGTCTCCACTCCGAACTCCCGTGCCGCCTTCGCGCGTGCCGCCGCGCCCATCGCGGGCAGGCGCTCGCGTTCGCGCAGCAGTCCGCGCAGTGCCTCGGCGATGGCCCCGCGGTCGCGCGCCGGCACCACCCAGCCGTCGACGTCAGGGGTGATGTTCTCGGGCAGGCCGGCGTAGTCGCTGACCAGCACCGGCTTGCCCATCGCCATCATTTCCCGACAGGCGAAGGAGATGGTTTCCACCGCGTACGACATCACGAAGCCCGCATCCAGCGCGGCCAACAGCGGCCGCACGTCGCTGAGCATGCCGGCGTGATGCACCTGCGCCGCGAGACCGAGCGCATCGATGCGCGCGCGCGCGTCCGCATCGAAGGGCTTGCCGCAAAGCGCGACATGGACGCGCGTGCGCACTTCCGCCGGCAGCGTGGCCAGCGCCTCCAGCAGATCCATCCAGCCCTTGTGCGCGGCGGTGCCGGCGTTGCTGCCGATCAGCAGCGTGGAGGCATCGTGCGCGGCATCGCCGAGCAGACGCGCGCGTTCGGCCTGCGCGGCGTCGGCCGGCCACGGCGCGTAGTGCGTGGTGTCGATGCCGTTGCGCACGGTGAGCGGCGCGCAGCGCGCGTAGGGCGTGCCCAGCAGTTCGCGGCGGGTGGCCTCGCTGACCGCGATCGCCAGATCGGTACCGCGTGCGCGCAGCCAGGCGCTCAGCGCGCCGACCGCCTTGGAGTTGTGCTTGGTCCACACCAGCCGCGGCGCCGGCGACGGCGGATCGAATGCCAGCCCGCGCAGCGCGGAGAGCGCCAGGCGATGATCGGCCGAGCCGTTGACATGGACGATGTCGTAGCGGCCCTCGCGCAGGCGCGCGCGCAGCGCATGGCGCGCCCGACGCGCGGCCGCCAGGCGGCCGAGGCCGTTGGGATAGTCCTGGGCGATGGCGCGCACGTTCGGCAACCGCTCGGACAGCGTGGTGATTTCGCGAAACAACCGGCTGCCAGCAGGCACCGCCACGTCGATGACGTGGCGCTCGCCCAGATGCCGGGCGAGGGTGGCGATGTAGGTGGTGTGGCCGCCCCCGTCGCCGTCGTGGAAGTTGGTGTACAGCAGCTTCATGTTCATGGATTGGGGATGAATGATCCTGCGGGCGATCTTACGCAATGAGATGGATGGAAGGCATGCTTCGTTCGCGACTCGGCCGCGTACAACGGCAAGGATGTCGCCAAACCAACGATACAACTCCACAGGAATACATCTTCATGAAAAGGATCGATCTTCTCGTCTGCACTCTGTTGTCGACGGCCATCGCAATGGTGTCAGCACCCGATGCACAGGCGGCTTCGGCGACGGTGGCGAAGAATTTCCAGAACGGCCTCTGTCTCGTACCGGCAAGCACGGCGTCCGGGGCATTCCTGCAGCAGGGGTCCTGTACTGCGGACGCCTCGCAGCTATGGCAGGTGGAGTACGTCGACAAGCTCGGCTTCAATACCCCGGGAACTGCCTACTTCCGGCTGCGCAACAAGCAGTCCGACCTGTGTGCGGACCTGGAAACCGCATCCGCGAACAACGGAATCAAGCTGGTCCAGCGCGCCTGCAGCCTTTCCACCACGCAGCAGTGGGCTGCTCCCACTCAGGGCGTCTTCGTCTACGCCACCAACACGACCTATCCGGTCGGAGAGTCGGCCAAGCCTTATCAGGGTTTCTCCAATCGTTTCAGCGGCAAGTGCATCGATGCTCCGCCGGACACCACGCCTGTTCAACAGTGGACCTGCGGTTCCAACAATAACCAGCGTTGGTTCATCGCCGACTGAGTGATCCCGGGCAGGCCGCGCTTATCGGCCCGCCTTGTCAGTCGCGAAGCAGGCCGACAAGCCGCAAGGCATGTCGGCCTGTGTTTCTTTTGGGCTCAACGTCCCGCTTCGCCATGCAGGGCATGGAGAATGCGATCGATCAAGGCATCGCGCCCCGGGACAAAGCCGTGAACCCAGAGGAACGGCCTGCGGGTGGTGTCCGACAGGGCCTCGATCACATGGCCGAACTCACTTTCCGGAACCGGCTCCTTGATTTCCAGGCTCAGCGTTTCGGACGAAGCGACGCACAATTCGCCGAATTTGCCGGAGCGGCGGGCAAACAGCCCGTAGAGAAAATATTCCGATTGCAGCTTGTGGCGCGAAAAGGCTTCGATCAGCTCGGAGCCGATTCTGTCTTCAACCGATGGGATCAAATCGCGGACCATGCTGCGGGACCAGACCACTGGGCCGAAGACGTAGTTGACATCGGCGAAGGTCTCGTCGGGCATGTCGTAGAAACGCTTCGTCGATTCCAGCCATGACCGGTAGAAACTGCTGGCCATGTCCTTGCCGATCGTCTCGAACAGGAAGCACTTCCCATCGCGCATGAAGTGATCGGCTCGCGGTTTCGCCAGTGCGAGGAGGTCGGAATCGAGTATCACGACGCACTCTTCGGGCATCGCCGCCGTCGCATACAGCTTGGTCAATTGCTGGTAGTGCCAGCCGGTCAGCTGCAGCGCCTCGAACGTGCGTCTGTGCCCGAACCGCTTCATCACGCTGCGCACGAACTTGGACGGTTTCCGGCCGGCGACCACGCGCGCGCGCAGGCGCTCGACCCGGGCCGGCAGGTAGTCGGCGGTGCTGTGAAGCCGCGCTTGCGGGTCGCCTGCCAGTGCGGCCTGGAAGGCGGGCAGATCCTCGTCGTGGACCACGATATGGTGCGGCGTGTCGTCGCCGCAGGCGCGCAGCGACTTGCGAAGCGCCAGCACCTCGTCGAGGTCCTTGATGTAGCTGACGCTCAGATAGACGTGATTCACGGTCAACGACTCCGGCTGCTGCCGCGCCGCGGCGTCAGGACTTGAGCCAGCGCTTGTAGATGCCGAGCGCCGCCTCGATCCGCTTGAACCACGAGCGGCGCATGCGGAACGCCAATTTCATGTAGATCTTGGTCTCGGTCCAGTCTGGCTTGACCTTGGTCTTGAACTCGTACTTGAGCAGATTGACGGTGTCCGGGAGCAAGCCCATGACCCGCGCATATTCGGACACCAGACCGCGCGAGCGCAGGCGGTTGAGATAGACATCGGCCGGGCCATGGTTGGACCACCAGCCATTCTTGCCGTGGATTCGATAGCCGACCGTGCCGGTGGGCAGGTAATACTTCCGCCCCGCAAGCAGACTGCCGCCGTAGACCAGGCAGTTGTCCGCCGAGAGCCGCCATGTCTCGGCGAGCTTTTCCGGAAGGTCCAGGCAGCGCTCGGCAAGTCGGCGGCGCATGGACAGTGCGGATGTGGGGGCCCCGTACCAGCGCACCAGTTCGTAGGTGGGGATGACGGTATAACCCAGGTCGAGCGGGCGGTCGGCGAAGGCGATGGTTCGCGATTCGTTGCCGAACAGCACGATGTCGTTGAACACGAAATCGACGTCCTTGCGCGCGTCGTAGAGGGCGCCGATCTTGTTCAGGTGCTCCGGCTCGAAGCGGTCGTCCGCGTCGAGAAAGCACACCACATCGGCCTTTGCCTCAGCCAATCCGCGCTGGAACGCCACGAGTTGCCCGCCGTTCTCGCAGAACATCAGCGTCACACGCGGATCCTCGCGATAGCGCTCGGAGAGCAGCTCCTGCGAACCGTCCCTGGATCCGTCGTCGACCACGATGACCTGAGCGGGCGGACGCGTCTGATTCAACGCGCTGTCGACCGCTTCGACCACGTAGTCCCTGTAGTTGTAGGACGTGATGACGATGGCGAAACTGGTGTGGGATTGTGCCGTCATGTTCGATCCGGTGCTCATGCCGCGCGTCCGTCGCCGATGTCGCCATCGGCCAGCAGCTTGCGGAAGTAGGCGATGGTTTCCTTCAGGCCGTCGTCCAGCGAGACCTTGGGCGTCCAGTCCAGTTTTTCCTTGGCCAGCGCGATATCGGGCTGGCGCTGTTTCGGGTCGTCCGCGGGCAGCGGGCGGTGGACCAGTTTCGAGCGGCCGCCGACCTGCGCCAGCACCTTCTCGGCCAGCTCGATCATGGTGAATTCGCCGGGGTTGCCGAGGTTGATCGGGCCGGTGAAGCCCTTCTCGGTGTCCATCATCCGCACGAAGCCTTCGATCAGGTCGTCGACGTAGCAGAAGCTGCGGGTCTGGGTGCCGTCGCCGTACAGGGTGATGTCCTCGCCGCGCAGCGCCTGCACGATGAAGTTGCTGACCACGCGCCCGTCGTTGGGATGCATGCGCGGGCCGTAGGTGTTGAAGATGCGCACCACTTTGATGTCCAGGTCGTGCTGGCGGTAATAGTCGAAGAACAGCGTCTCGGCGCAGCGCTTGCCCTCGTCGTAGCAGCTGCGGATGCCGATCGGGTTGACCCGGCCCCAGTAGCCTTCCGGCTGCGGGTGCACTTCGGGGTCGCCGTAGACCTCGCTGGTGGAGGCCTGGAAGATGCGTGCCTTCAGCCGCTTGGCCAGGCCGAGCATGTTGATCGCGCCGTGCACGCTGGTCTTGGTGGTCTGCACCGGGTCGTGCTGGTAGTGCACCGGCGAGGCCGGGCAGGCCAGGTTGTAGATCTGGTCGACCTCGACATACAGCGGGAAGGTCACGTCATGGCGCATCAGCTCGAAGTACGGGTGGCCGATGCGGTGGCGGATGTTGCGCTTGCTGCCGGTGAAGAAATTGTCGGCGCAGACCACGTCGTGGCCGGAGTCGAGCAGGCGGTCGCACAGGTGCGAACCGAGGAAACCGGCACCGCCGGTCACGAGAATTCGGGCCATGGGAGGAAGACTCCGCGCGGGGCGCGCTGTGGAGGAGACACTGACTCTGGGAGCAGGGACGATGGAAGCGCGGGCTATTGTGGTCCATCGTCCCGCGCGATGGCGAGCGCAGGGCCCGATCGGAGCCGCCGATCACGCTCCGGGCGGGCCGCCGGCCCTATTTGCTGCTGACGTACTTCTCGCGGCGAATCTGCGGCACCGGCAGCCCGCAGCCCTTGAGCACCTCGAAACAGGCATCGACCATGTTGGGGTTGCCGCAGAGATAGGCGATGTCGCTGTCGGCGGCGGGCGCGAATTCGGCCAGGTGCTCCTGCACGTAGCCGTGGCGCACGTCGGGGTGGTCGTGCATCGTGCCCGGCGCCGGCAGCTCGCGCGAGAAGCAGGGCACGAAGCGGAAGCCGGGGTGTTCGTCGGCGAAGCGGCGGAACTCCTCGCCGTACAGCAGCTCGCCCGGCGCGCGCGCGCCGAACATCAGCACCACCTCCACGCCGCGCGAGGCCATCGCCTCGGCCAGCAGCGGCAGCATCGAGCGATAGGGCGTGACGCCGGTGCCGGTGGCGATCAGCAGATAGCGGCGGTTGGCGTCGGCAGGCATCAGGCAGAACCGGCCATAGGGGCCGCTGGCCTCGACCGTGCCGCCGATCTCCAGGCCCTCGAACAGCGCGGTGGCCGCGCCGCCCGGGACGTAACTCACCGCGATCTCCACCAGCTCGCCCGCGCCGAGCGCATGGTCGTGCACGGTGGCCAGCGAGTAGCTGCGCTTGGTCGCAGTGCCGTCGGGGTAGTGGAAGTGCACCTGCAGGAACTGGCCGGGAATGAAATCCAGCGCCTCGCCATCGTCGCGCAGGAAGCTGAGGTGGGCGATGTTCGGCGCCAGCATGCGGCGGGCGGTGAGCTTGAGCGGGAAATGGACGGGCACGCGGGACTCGCTGGAAGGGGAGGCGGTACGGGCGCGAGACGCGATGCGCGCGCTCGCGGAAGGCTGGATGCACGTCGGTGCGGCGGCCTGCGACGCGCACGGGACGCAGCGTTGCCCGCAGCCGGACCTGCTGCCCGGCGCGCGACCTGCCTGCGGCCGGGCGCGGGCCGACACAGACGGCTTGGGCCGCAAGCCCTTGAATTCGAGGGAAAAACGCCCCTCCAATGCGGCCAACACGCAGAGCTGGCGGCCGAAGGCACCGCCGCGTCGTCGGTCGAGACTGCATCCGGGCCTGGGCGACAACCTGCCTATACTACCGGCCCCGCGTCAGCCACGCGACACGCTCCCCCCACGCGCATGACCGCCCCCACCTCCCCTGCAACGGCCCTCGCACCGTCGACGCCGCCGTCTCCTTCCGCCGCTGAGCCGGCCGCCGCGCTCTCCGTGCGCGAGCTGCGCAAGACCTACGACAACGGCGTGGAAGCGCTCAAGGGCGTCTCGCTGGAGGTGGCTCCGGGCGACTTCTACGCCCTGCTCGGGCCCAACGGCGCCGGCAAGTCGACGCTGATCGGCGTGGTCAGCTCGCTGGTCAACCGGACCTCCGGCGAGGTGCGCATCTTCGATGTCGACATCACCGCCCGCCGCGCCGAAGCGATGCGCCTGATCGGCCTGGTGCCGCAGGAAATCAACTTCAACATGTTCGAGAAGCCGTTCGACATCTGCGTGAACTACGCCGGCTTCTACGGCGTGCCGCGCGAGGAGGCGAAGTCCCGCGCCGAACGCGTGCTGCGCGAGGCGCAGCTGTGGGACAAGGCCGACAAGATGAGCCGCACGCTCTCCGGCGGCATGAAACGCCGGCTGATGATCGCGCGGGCGATGATGACCGACCCCAGGCTGCTGATCCTCGACGAGCCCACCGCGGGCGTGGACATCGAGATCCGCCGCGGCATGTGGAAGACGCTGAAGGAGATCAACGCCGCCGGCACCACCATCATCCTGACCACGCATTATCTGGAAGAGGCCGAAAGCCTCTGTCGCAATCTGGCGATCATCGACAAGGGCCGCATCGTCGAGCAGGGGCCGATGAAGGCGCTGCTGGCCAAGCTCGACGTGGAGGGCTTCCTGCTCGACATCGACGGCACGCTGCCCGCCGATCTGCCGCGGATCGAAGGCGCCACGCTGCAGGCCGCCGACGACCACACGCTCGACCTCGACATGCCACGCGCGATGGACCTCAATGGCGTGTTCGCGGCGCTGGACGCCGCCGGCATCCGCGTGCGCTCGATGCGCAACAAGACCAACCGGCTGGAAGAACTCTTCGTGCGCATGACCGGCGACGGCGCAGATGCCGCCGCTGCCGCGGCTGCGGCCGCCGCCTCCGGCAAGGACAAGGGAGCCCACGCATGAGCGATGCCGCCCGCTACCGCACCGCGCTGTACACCATCGTCCGCCGCGAAGTGATGCGCATCCTGCGCATCTGGGGCCAGACCCTGGTGCCGCCGGCGATCACCATGACCCTGTATTTCCTGATCTTCGGCGGGCTGATCGGCTCGCGCGTCGGCGAGATGGACGGCATCCGCTACATGGATTTCATCGTGCCCGGCCTGGTGATGATGAGCATCATCCAGAACAGCTACGGCAACATCTCCTCCAGCTTCTTCGGCGCCAAGTTCGGCCGGCACATCGAAGAGCTGCTGGTCAGCCCGCTGCCGCCGTGGGTGATCCTGACCGGCTACGTCGCCGGCGCGGTGCTGCGCGGGCTGATGGTGGGCGCGATCGTGCTGGTGATCGCGATGTTCTTCACCCAGGTGCGCATCCCGCACCCGCTGGTGACCCTGAGCACGGTGGTGCTGGGCGCGACCATCTTCTCGCTGGCCGGCTTCGTCAATGCGGTCTACGCCAAGAAGTTCGACGACATCGCCATCGTCCCGACCTTCATCCTGACTCCGCTCACCTACCTGGGCGGCGTGTTCTATTCGGTCAAGCTGCTGCCCGACTGGGCCGAGGCCGCGACCCACCTCAACCCGATCTTCTACATGGTCAACGCCTTCCGCTACGGCCTGCTGGGCGTGAGCGACACCCCGCTGTGGCTGGCCTACGCGCTGATGATCGGTTTCGTGCTGGCGCTGGGCGCGCTGGGCCTGAGCCTGCTCAAGCGCGGCGTGGGACTGCGCGGCTGAGTGCGGTCCGTGGCGACGCTTCTGCCGCGTTGGGCAGAAGCGTGGGGCCTGGTCCGGTTCTGGCCTGGTTCCGGCCTGGTTCCGGACTGGTTCCGGCCCGTGCTGCTGGCGGGGCTGGATTCGGGGCCGCCATCGGCACAGAATGATCGTCCGGCCCGGGGAAGGCCGATTCTTCCGATCCGTCCGTCCGATCGGTTCTTTTCGATCCGTGTGTTGACCCGCTTTCGACCTCGTTTTCCGGTCCGGCGCGAAGCCCGACCGTATGCGCGTCATCCGGGTCGACACCGTCCAGTCCGCAGGGGGCAACATCATGTGGTTCCGTTGGAGAGTCGCTGCGCTGGCCGCGGCCTTGTCGTTCGTGTCGATGTCCGCCGTCGCGCAGGACAGTGCCGCATCCGAAGCCGAGGTGCAGGCTGCCGTGACCGGATTCGTGCAGTCGCTGAATTACCGCAGCGGCGAGATCGCGCTGCCGCAGGCGCAGGCGCATTTCCGTCTCACGCCCGATTACCGTTTCCTCGATGCCGGCGATGCACGTCGTGTGCTCGAAGAGCTGTGGGGCAATCCGCCGGACGACAGCGTGCTGGGCATGGTCGTGCCGACCGCGGCGCCGCTGGATGGCGACAACTCCTGGGCGGTGGTGGTGACCTTCTCCGACGAGGGCTACGTCACCGATGAGGACGCCGCCTCCACCGACTACTCCGAGCTGCTCTCGGAGATGCAGGCGGCGACGCAGGACGAGAACGCGGCGCGCAAATCCGCCGGTTTCGAGACCGTCGAGCTGGTGGGTTGGGCGGTGCCGCCGCTCTACGACAGCGCCAGCAAGAAGTTGTTCTGGGCCAAGGAGCTCGCGTTCCAAGGCGTGGACGGCCACACCCTCAACTACGACGTGCGCGTGCTCGGCCGCCACGGCTATCTCAGCCTGAACGCGGTCGCGGGCATGGACCAGCTGCCGCGGGTCAAGACCGGGATGCAGCAGCTGTTGCCGATGGCCGAGTTCGATGCCGGCGCACGCTATGCCGACTTCAACGAAAGCACCGACAAGCTGGCCGGCTACGGCGTGGCCGCGCTGATCGGCGGCGGCCTGGCGGCCAAGACGGGCCTGCTGGCCAAGATCGGCGCGCTGCTGCTGGCGTTCAAGAAATTCCTGGTGATCGGCGTGCTGGCGCTGCTCGGTTTCGTCGGCAAGCTCTGGTCCAGCCGCAGGGAACGCGAGGCGCAACGGCCGCCGACCGTCGGTTGATCGGTTTGGAGTGCGCAGCCGGCGCTCAGCGCGCCGGCAGCCCGAAGAACGCTTCCGCGGTGGCCGTGGTCGCCGCCGCCACCGAGTCGACCGTCTCGCCGCGGTCGCGCGCGAGTTCTTCCACGATGTGCGCGAGGTACATCGGCTCGTTGCGACGATGCGAGGGCTGCGGGCGCACGGTGCGCGGCAGCAGGTAGGGCGCGTCGGTCTCGATCATCAGCCGCTCGGCGGGGATGTGCTTGACCAGTTCGCGCAGATGCTGGCCACGGCGCTCGTCGCACAGCCAGCCGGTGATGCCGATGTACCAGTCCTGGTCGAGGTAATCGAACAATTCCTCGCGGGTGCCGGTGAAACAGTGCACCACCGCGCGGCCGAGGCGGCCGTCGAAGTTGCGCATCACCGCCATGAAGTCCGCATGCGCGTCGCGCTGGTGCAGGAACAGCGGCTTCGGCGTGCCGGCTGCGGCCAGATCCGCCGCCAGCTGCAGCTGACGCTCGAACGCGCGACGCTGCGCCGGCCGCGGCGAGAAGTCGCGGAAATAATCAAGCCCGCATTCGCCCACCGCCACCACTTCGGCATGCGCATGGAGCGCGCGCATCTCGGCGTCGCATTCGTCGGTGTATTCCACCGCGTGATGCGGATGCACGCCCGCGGTGGCGTACAGCAGGCCCGGAAACGTCTGCGCCAGCAGCAGCGCCCGCGGCGAATGCGCGCGACAGGCGCCGGTGACCACCATCCGCCCCACCCCGGCCGCGCGCGCGCGCTCGAGCACCGCCTCGCGGTCGTGGTCGAAACTTTCGTGGGTGAGATTGGCGCCGATGTCGATGAGGTGCATGCGTGGGTCGCGGCTGCAGACAGAGCGCGATTTTACGGGAACACGTCGGCATCTCGCCGCGGAGCGGCGATCACGTGGCGGAGCGTTGCATCCACGCCCGCCACGCCGTCCACAGCCACAGGCCCAGGATCAGCGCGGCGCAGAGCTGGGCGAAGTGGAGGTAGCTCTCGATCACCTGGGCCGGGGTCCAGCCTTCGGCGAGCAGGCGGTTCATGTCGCCGTCTTCCGGGCCGAGCAGCAGGGCGCCCAGCGGGAAGGGTTCTTCGCCGGCCGCGACGCCGCGCCATTGGCGCCAGCTGGGCAGCAGGGCCACCAGTCCGGCCAGCAGCACGACGTAGCGCATCAGGTCCCAGCTGGGGCGGTGGTAGAGCCGGAAGAAGAAGGCCAGGATGCACACCGTGCCCAGTGCGAATTCGCCGCCGACGCCGCTCCAGGTGATCCACGTCGACTGTTCGGCAGCCGAGGCGGCCAGGCCCTTGGCGATCAGCAGGCACAGCCCGAGCGCGCCGAGGGCGATCCAGAACGGCAGCCGCCTGCGCAGGCCGAGCAGCACCATCGCCGCGATCAAGCCGAGGGTGAGCCCGTAGCCGAGCAGGCTGCTGTCGTCGGCGGTGAAGGTGAGGAAGGGCAGTGGCATGGCCAGGCGCCCGGTCAGCCAGGACGCGACCGCGTGCCCGGCTTCGTGGAAGCCCATGCGCAGGGTGGAGTCGAGCAGGAAGCGGACGATGCCGATGGAGTCCAGCACCCAGACCAGCAGCGCCGCGACCGGCAGGGCGATGGCGAGGCTGAGCGGCCGGGTTTCGATGTCGTCGGGCAGCGGCTCGTCGGCTTCGTGGTCGGCGCCGTAGGTGGCCTTGAGCCGGGCCAGAAACCCGTGATGGTGTCCGGCTTGGTGTCGGGCCTCGCGGCCTGCGTCGCGGCCCAGATCCTGCGCGCCCGAACGCAGGCCGCGGACATCGCCGCCGATGCGCGCGGACGGCCGCAGCGCACGCACCGTGGCGCCGTGCATCCACACTCCCCCGCAGTCGGTGCAGCGCAGCGGACGCTGCGGCACCGGGCGCACGACGTCCAGCGGTGCCAGGCTGGGCCCGCGGCACTGCGGGCAGGCGGCCAGCGCCACCGCGTGGCTGACTTCGGCTTCGGAGCGGAACAGGCCAAGGGCGACCGCCTCGTGCATGCCGCACCAGCGCCCTTCGCAGCCCGTGCAGCGCCCGTCCACGCCGCCGCGCAGGTCGGTGGCGACGATCAGGTCGCGGTCGCGGCAGATCGGGCAGCGCATCGTCGAGGGTTTTGCGGGGACGGCCCCGGGTGGGCCAGCCCGCAGGATCGTCGCTGGCGCCCTGCGCCGCAAGTCGGGCGGCGTCTCCTGCTGTGCGCGCATGCTTGCGCAGGTGTGTGCCTGCGCAGGTGCGTACCGCGCAGGTGCGTGCGCGCGAGGCCTGGCGCTCAGCGCGAGGCAGTGCCGCCGACGGGCGCCGCGATGCACGGCGCGAACAGGTCGAGCGCGGGCGCACGCGCCTGGGTGCGCACGTCGGCCAGGCCGAGCACGCTGTGGAAGAAATGATCGTGCGACAGCGACTCGCCGCTGCGCTCATGCAGACAGCCCAGATCCAGCCCGCGGCGCGAGGCGAAACCGGGCGAGGACCAGAACAGCATCGGCACATGGGTCTGTTCGCTGGGGGCGATGGCATACGGCGCGCCGTGCAGGTACAGGCCCTTCTCGCCCAGCGACTCGCCGTGGTCGGAGACGAACAGCAGTGCGGCGTCGAAGGCCGGCGCCGTGCGCGGCGTGGCGGGCGGCACGACGGGCAGCGGCGGGCAGACCTCGCCCCCGCCGTCGCCGCGGCCGTGGCCGTGCCGGGCGATGCAGGCGCGAATCGCCGCGGGCAGCGGGTCCAGCGCCGCATGCGGTTCGCCCAGCAGCGCCAGGGTCTCGGCCAGCACATGCGTGGTGTAGAGCACGGTGTTGTCGTAGGTATTGCGCAGCGCGGTGTCGCTGCAGGTCTGCAGCGCATTGGTGCGGCATTCGGGCTTGAACGCGGCGGCGGCCTCGGGGTAGCGGGCGTAGTAGGCCGGGCCATGGCTGCCGAGCATGTGCAGCACCACCACGGTATCGCGACGGATGCCGGCGGCCAGCGTGCGGAGTTTTTCCACGAGCACCTGGTCGTAGCAGCCCTCGGCGTTGCACAGCGCCGGGTCGGCGGCGGCGGCGGCGTGCATCTCTGTGGCGCGCGCGGCCAGGCCCTTGCTGCCGGTGTTGTTGTCCACCCAGACCACGTCGTAACCGCCGCGCATCAGCGCATCCAGCAGGTTTTCGCGGTATTTCGCATCGCCCGCGTCGTAGTCGCGCCGGCCCAGTCCGGAGAACATGCAGGGCACCGAGGTGGCGGTGTTGGTGCCGCAGCTTTGCACCTCGGAGAAATTGACGATAGGCACCGGATGCAGGTCGACATCGGTGTCGCGCGCATAGCCGTTGAGGTCCAGACTGGCCGCACGCAGGGACTCGCCCACCACCAGCACCAGCAGCACCGGGCGCGGCGACGACGCGAGGGCCGTGCCGCGTCGCGCGTCGATGGCGATGGCCTGCAGCGGGCGGTCGCCGTCGCCCAGATGGTCGAGATACGACAGCTGCGCGGCCAGCAGCGCGAAGGGGTTGGCGATGTGACGCAGCTCCATGCGATTGCGCACCAGCGAGGCCACGTCCTTGCCGTAGGCGCCCGCGGCCACGCCCAGCAGGGCCAGCGCCAGCAGCCCGAGCTTGAACCGCGACCACAGTTCGCGGCTCCACGGGCGGTGCTCGATCCGCGGCCACCACAGCAGCGCGGCGGGCAGCAGGCCGAACACCAGCAGCTGCCAGGCCATGCGCCACGACAGCCACTCGCCCGCTTCGCGCGGGTCGGTTGCGTACACGCTGGATAGGGCGTGGCGGTCGATCACCGCGCCGTAGTCCTGAATGAAATACGCCGCTGCACTTGCAAGCAGCAGCACCACCGCGAGGCCTGGACGCAGCGTCCAGCGCCCGCTCAGCGGCAGCAGCATCAGCAGGGTGAGCGCGAACAGCGCCGCGCCGACCGCGGCCAGCACGCCCAGGCTGGACAGGCCCGGCCCGGCCGATTCGCGCGCGATCGACCAGAAGCGGCCGTTGAGTGCGAACACCAGATACGCCGCCACCGCGAGCGGCAGCAGGCTGGCGCGCAGAAGCGGCCTGCGCAGGGCGGGCATGCGCGACAACGCAAAGGGGAGGTTGGGCATGGCGCGCACTGTGCGCGCCGCGGATTAGGCAGGCATGAGCCGAATCTGAGGGTTTCCTTCGGATTCCGTTAGGCGTGCGTTAGTCGTCGAACCTGCGTGTGGACACAGGCATGCGCCGAATCGCGACATGCCGGGTCGGGCCTGAAGGTCGGGCCTGAAGGCCCTCCTACGGCGAACACACATCGACGGCGAACACACATCGTAGGAGGGCCTTCACGCCCGACCCGGCGCCGCAGACGCGTGGCGGTCGCTTCAGCGCGGGCGCTGCGGCTCCCGCCCCATCAGCTCATGTTCGAACAACTCGTAGATGCGCCGGTACTGGTCGTACCAGGCTTCCGGATGGCTGTAGCTGTGGCGCTCCAGCGGATAGCTGGCCAGCTCCCAGCCGGGCTTGCGCAGTTCGATCAGGCGCTGGGCCAGCATCACCGAGTCCTTGTAGAACACGTTGTCGTCCAGCATGCCGTGCGAGATCAGCAGGCGGTCCTGCAGATTCTCCGCGAACTCCAGCGGCGAGGAGCGTTTGAACGCTTCGGGGTCCAGCTCCGGGGTGTTGAGGATGTTGCTGGTGTATTCGTGGTTGTACTGCGACCAGTCGGTGACCGGGCGCAGCGCGGCGCCGGCCTTGAACACGCCCGGCTGCTTGAACAGCGCCATGAAGGTCATGAAGCCGCCATAGCTGCCGCCGTAGATGCCGGCGCGGTCGCGGTCGCCCTGTTTCGTGTCGACCAGCCAGTCCAGGCCGTCCAGATAATCCTGCAGCTCGGGTTCGCCCATGTGCCGGTAGATCGCGGTGCGCCAGTCGCGGCCGTAGCCTTCGGAGGCGCGGAAATCCAGATCCAGCACGATGTAGCCGCGCTGCACCAGCAGGTTGTGGAACATCTGCTCGCGGAAATACACCGGCCAGCGGTCGTGCACGTTCTGCAGGTAGCCGGCGCCGTGCACGAACATCACGATGGGATAGCGCTTGCCGGCTTCCGGCGTCTTCGGGCCGTAGTATTTGCCCCAGATGGTGCCGGCACCGTGTTTCGAAGGCACCTGCACGATCTGCGGTTCGATCCAGTCGATGGCCTGGAATGCGGCGCTGCGGGTCTCGGTGAGCGTGCGCGCCTCGCCGCCTGTGGCCGGCAGCACCACCAGCTGCGGCGGGAGGTCGCTGTCGGAATGGCGCACCAGCAGCTGCGCGCCGTCGGGCGAGAGCACGAAATCCTCCACGCCATCCAGCGCGGTCAGCTCGCGCACCGCGCCGCCGGCCACCGGCACGTCGCAGACCTCGTAATCGCCGGGCCAGGCGCGGTTGCACAGAAAGAGAAAGCGCGCGGCGTCGGCGGACAGCGCGGGCGCGGAGACTTCCCAGCGTCCGGAGGTCAGCGCCTTGGCCTTCGTGCCGTCGTGCAGATACAGATGCGAATAGCCGCTTTCTTCCGACAGGTACCACAGCGTGCGGCCATCGGGCATCCAGCCGAATTCGTTGAAGTTCCAGTTGATCCACGCCGCATCGGTGAGACGGTGGCGGGTCTTGAGCGCGGGCACGGCGGTGGCCGTGTCCAGCTCGGCGATCCAGCGGTCCTTGTTGTCCACCGCGCGCACCAGCACCGCGGCGCGGCGGCTGTCGGCGCTCCAGTGGATCGCCGGGCCGCTGCCATCGCCGTCGGTCTCGATCCGCACCGGACGCGCGCCTTTCAGCGGTTCCTGCTTGGCGGCCTTGCGCAGCGCGGCCAGCGGGTCGGTCTGGATGCCGGGCAGGCCGTCGAAGCCGAGTTCGCGCACCGTGCCGGTGGCGTTCTCCACCAACCACAGCCGGTGCGGCAGCGGCGCGTTGCGGCCGACGCGGGTGCGGACTTCCTCGAATTCCTCGTAGCCGGATTCGGTGACGTACTTGGGCATCTTGCCGGCCTGGCCGGCCTCGGCGCCCTTGGCGGTGGTCACCACCAGCAGCCAGCGGCCGTCGGGCGAGAGCGCGCTGTCGGCGATCTCCACGCCCTTGCCCAGCCAGGCCGGCGGCGGCGCGGCGGTGGGGTCGGCACGCCGCCAGGCCTCGGCCTGCGCACGCGCGGCCTCGCGGCGCGCGCGGTCCTCGCGCAGGGTGTCGATCAGACGCAGCTGACGGTCGCGCAGGTCGTCGGCCGGCGGCGGCTTGGCCGGGTCGTCGGCGGCCTGTGCGTTCGCGGCCTGGGCATAGCCGCCGGCCGTCATGCCGCCCCAGCGAAACCACTCATTGCCCGTACGCCAGACCAGCCCGCCGTCGGCCGCCCACTGCGGACGCGATTCCTCGGCCGCGGTGCGGGTGAGCTGGATGATCGCGCCGCTGCGCAGATCGCGCACGAAGATATCGCCATTGCGCGCATAGGCCATCCGCCTGCGTGCGGCGTCGTAGACCGGCGACGCGGCGTCCACCTCCGCACGCTCGCCATCGTCGAGCTTGCGCGGCGCCTCGCCGCCCACCGCCACACTCCAGGTGTCGCGCACACTCGCGCCCTCGCGCTTGCGCGCATACAGCGCGCGCGTGCCGTCCCAGCTCCACCACGCCCGCTCCACACCGTTCCCGATCCAGTCGGGGTCGGCCATGATCGTGGCGAGAGTGAGCGGCGGGGCTTGCGATGCGGATGCGTCCTGCGCGCGTACGGCGGGCGATGCGGCGATCAGGGCACAGACCAGGGCTAGCGGGCGGAGAGCAGCAGTGGCGAAGCAGTGCGAACGTGGCGACATCATGCGGTTCCGGAGACAACGACCCGGCGAGGATAGTGCATTCGTCGCCCTGCCGAACCGGAGGCGAGGCGTGATCACAGAGCGCGGCGGGCGCCGGTCGTGCCCGACCGCTTCCCGCTTTTTGGCGGGCGGACATGGCGCCGGCTGCAGCGCTTCAAGCGTGCAGCGCCAGCAACTGCACCGCCCCCGCCGCGCAGACCGCCACGCGCTCGCCCTTCGCGGGCTGGACCATCCAGCCACCGGTGAAGGCGGAAAACGCCGGCAGCACGCTGCGGTCCGCACGCAGCCACAGGGCCGGCAGGCGCCCGCGCACGCCGGGCAGGCGTACGACGGGGTGCAGATGGCCTCCCAGGGCATGCAGGCCGACATGCGCGGGGGAGCGCGTGGCGTCGGGGTCGTGGCAGAGCAGGAACGGGCCGTCGGCGACGTGTTCGCCGGCCAGTGCGATGCCGAGTGCGTCGGGGTCGAGGCCGCGGTCGTGATTGCCGCGCAGCGCGACGAGTGCCAGCGCCGGGTGCCGCGCGCGCCAGTCATCCCAGGCCGCACGCCAGCGCTGCGGCGCGTTCGGCGCGTGCTGCAGATCGCCGAGCACCCACAGCGCGTCGGCGCCGGTGGCGGCGATCAGCGCATCCAGCCGGGTCAGGTCCTGCAGCGTGCCGCCGCTGGGCACGGCGATGCCGGCGGCGCGGAAGGTGTCGCCCTTGCCCAGGTGCAGGTCGGCGATCATCAGCCGCCGACGCGCGGGCCAGTAGAGCGCGCGCTCGGACAGCAGCACCATCGGCTCGCCCGCGATGGTCAGCGGAAGCTCGGCGATGGGGATTGCCGCAGTGGCGGCGTGCATGACGTCGCGCCGCTCAGCCATCGCCCGCTCCCGCGCGCCCGCGAGCGCGCGCCCGGCGCGGACGCTGCGTCTGATGCCTGCGCTCCAACTGCTCCGCCGCGCGGCGGATGCGGGTCTGCCAGTCCTCGGTGCTGAGCTGGCCGCGCAGCGCCTCGGCCCACAGCGGGAAACTCAGCGGCGTGAGCCCGTCCGGCGTCTGCAGATCGACATCGCGCGCGGACAGGTCGCGTAGTGTCGCCGCCATGAGATCGAGATCGAGCTGCTGCGCCAGCACTTCGCGTTCGGCCTGGGCCAGCAGCAGATGGCCGGGGTCGTGGCGCTGCAGCACGTCATGCAGCAGGCCACTGGAGGCCTGCAGCTGGCGCAGCGAGCGCGGCGCGCGGCCCGGCAGCGAGGGCGGCAGCAGCCCGGCGACGCGCGCGATCTCGCGGAAATGCCGGCGCACCAGCTCGCCCAGATTCACCCCGGCACGCAGGTCGTCGAGCAAGCCGTCTTCGCTCAGCAGCGCGCGCAGCAGGTGGGCATCGATGCCGGCCTCGGCCTGCAGCGAGAGAATGAAGCCGTAGTCGTTGGCCGCATACGAAAACGTGTTCGGCGCGCGTCGGCCCCAGCGCAGCGCGAGCAGCGCGGCCAGGCCCTCGTGCACGCCGCGCCCGGCGAACGGGTACACGCACAGATGCCGGCCATCGCGCGCCTGCACCCATTCGGCCAGCAGGCGCCCCGGACCCGGCAGCGCGGAGACTTCGGCCTGCAGCGCCAGCAGCGGCGCGAGCGCGCGCAGTTCGGCGTGTGGCGAGGCTTCGGGATGCGGCGCGGCCAGCACGCTTTCCACTTCGCGGCCGAGCGCGGTGGACAGCGGCATGCGCCCGCCCTGCCAGCGCGGCACGCTGCCTTCGCCGCCTTTCGCGAGGCGCACGTAGGCGGTCATCTCCTTGACCCGCGCCAATTCGAGGGTGCGCCCGGCGAACTGGAAACGGTCGCCAGGTCGCAGACGGCCGATAAAGCTTTCCTCCACCGAACCCAGCCCGCCGCCCTTGAGGAATTTGACCTGCATCGCACCGTCGCTGGCGATGGTGCCGATCGACAGGCGGTGGCGCAGTGCGGTCTTCTTTTCCGGCACACGGTACAGGCCATCATCGCCGCGCACCACGCGCCGGTAATCGGGGTAATGCGCCAGCGCCTGACCGCCGTGGACGATGAAGGCCAGCACCGCCTCCCACGTATCGTGCGACAGCGCAGCGAAGGCATGCGTGCGGCGCACTTCGGCATACAGCGCGTCGCCATCGAAACCGCCTTCGACATCGGCATGCGCCTCGCCATCGCGGTGTGAACCAGCGCCGCGCGGCCCGCCGCCCAGCGCGAGGGTGACGCAGTGCTGCGCCAGCACGTCCAGCGCCAGCCGCGGCGATGGCCGCGACTCGATGCGTCCCGCCGCCAGTGCCTGACGCGCGGCGGCATATTCGGCCAGTTCCAGCGCATGCGTGGGCACGCAGACGATGGCGCCGGCCTCGCCTGGCCGGTGGCGCGCACGTCCTGCACGCTGCAGCAGGCGCGAGACCCCCTTGGGGCTGCCGACCTGCAGCACCTGGTCCACCGCGGGGAAATCCACCCCCAGGTCCAGACTCGATGTCGCCACCACGCAGCGCACCGCGCCGCTGCGCAGGCCGTCCTCGGCGGCGCGGCGCAGGGCGGGATCGAGCGAGCCGTGATGCAGCGCCAGCGTTTCCGGCGGATACGGCCACACGGCCTGCAGCGCGCGGTGCCACAGTTCGGCCTGCGCGCGGGTGTTGGCGAACAGCAGCGAAGTCGGTGTGTTCTCGAGCGCGGCCATGACCCGCGGCAGCTGCGCGAGTCCGAGATGCCCGGCCCAGGGGAAACGCTCGCCGTCCTCGGGCAGCAGGCTGCGCACATCGACGACGCGCGCCGCGACGCCCGACACCACGGCCGCCGGCGTGCCGGGTGCGAGCAAGGCGTCGCGCGCTTCGTCCAGATTGCCCAGCGTGGCCGACAAGCCCCAGGTGCGCAGCGCAGGCGCGAGCGCACGCAGGCGCGCGAGCGCCAGCTGCAGCAGTACGCCGCGCTTGTTGCCGAGCAGTTCATGCCACTCGTCCACCACCACCGCGCGCAGACCATGCAGATGTGCGGAAGTGTCGGGATAGCTCAGCAGCAGCGCCAGCGATTCCGGCGTGATCACCAGCACCTCCGACTTGCCGGCGCGGGCCAGGCGCTTCTCGCGCGCACTGGCATCGCCGGTGCGCACGCCCACGCGCCAGGGCAGGCCGAGCGCGGCCAGCGGTTCGCCCAGCGCACGCACGGTGTCGGCGGCCAGCGCACGCAGCGGCGTCACCCACAGCACGCGCGGGCCGGTGGTGGCCTTCGCGGTCTTGTCTGTCTGCGCTGCGTCCGCGCGCTGCAGCGCTTCGAGCAGCGGGCCGCCAAACGCGGCCAGCGTCTTGCCGCTGCCGGTGGGCGTGTGGATCAACCCGGATTCGCCGGCCAGATAGCGCGACCATGCCTCGCGCTGGAAGGGAAGCGGCGCCCAGCCGCGTGCGTCGAACCACCGCTGCAGGGCGTCAGCGTCACGCGCGGGCGTCGTGCGTGCAGGCGTCTGTGTGGCCGCCTGCCCGCGCACGCCGCGTGTGCGCGAGGCCGTGGTGGATGCGGCGCCTGCGCTTTCAGAATGGCCTGAGCTGCGTGCGGTGCGCGCCATCGTCGTCACCGCGCCAGCGCACGCAGGGCGTCGATGCGATCGGCGTCCTGCGCGGTCTTGTCGCGACGCCAGCGCAGGATCCGCGGAAAGCGCACCGCCACGCCGGATTTGTGCCGGGTCGAGCGGTTCACGCCCTCGAAGCCGAGTTCGAACACGTGATGCGCGCGCACCGAACGCACCGGGCCGAATTTCTCCAGCGTGTTGGCGCGGATCCAGGCGTCGAGCTTGAGGATCTCGGCATCGTCCAGCCCGGAATAGGCCTTGGCCACCGGCACCAGCGTGTCGCCGTCCCACAGGCCGAAGGTGTAGTCGGTGTACAGCGTGCTGCGCCGGCCGTGGCCGGCCTGGGCGTAGAGCAGCACGGCATCGACGTTGAGCGGATCGATCTTCCATTTCCACCAGTCGCCGCGACGGCGCCCGACCTGGTAGGTCGACGACAGCCGCTTGAGCATCAGCCCTTCCACGCCGCGCTCGCGCGCCAGGGCGCGCTGTGCGGCGGCGGCGGTCCAGTCGTCCGCATCGACCGACGGAGACAGCACGATGCGTCCGTCGAGGCCCTCCGCGCTGTCCAGCAGGGCACGCAGGCGTTCGCGACGCGCCTGCAGCGGCTGCGCGCGCAGGTCTTCGCCGTCGAGTTCCAGCAGGTCGTAGGCGAGCATCCGCGCCGGGTGGTCGTTCAAACTTTTCGCGCCGGGTTTCAGGCGCTGGATGCGGGTCTGCAGCGCGGTGAACGGCGCCGGCTGTGGCTCGTCGCCGCGCCAGACCAGCAGTTCGCCGTCGAGCACGGCATCGCGCGGCAGCGCCGCCGCGGCGCGTTCGATCTCGGGGAAGCGTCCGTCCAGGCGCTCCTCGCCGCGCGACCACAGCGCGATGTCGTCGCCACGGCGGATCAGCTGCAGGCGGATGCCGTCCCACTTCCATTCCAGCAGCCAGTCGTCGAGCGCACCGAGTGCATCGACATCCTGTTCGAGCGGCGAGGCCAGAAAAAACGGATACGGCTGCGCGCGGTCGCCGGGCTGCGCCTCGGGCGAGAGCAGTGCGCGCATGAACTCGGCGCTCGGCGTCCATGCGCCGAGCATGCGCTGCGCGATCAGCGCGATGTCGGTGCCCGACAGCTCCGCCAGCGCCTGCTGCGCGAGACGCTGCGACACGCCGACGCGCAGCGCGCCGGTCAGCAGCTTGTTGAACACGAAGCGCGCGTCGCGGTCGAGGCTGCGCCAGGCCGCGACCACGGCCGCGCGCCGCGTCGTCTCGTCGGCGCCGGCCACGCCGCGCAGGCGCTGCTCGATCCACACATGCAGCGGCGTGTCCTCGCGCGGCGCATCGTCGGGCGGGTCGTCGAGCAGCAGGGTGAGGGTTTCGGCGAGATCGCCCACCTGCTCGTAGCTGGCGTCCACCAACCACGGCGGCGTGTCGCTTTCCTCGGCGATCCACGCGCGCAGCTCGGCGCTGCCGGCGATCTTCGTCTTCGCGCCGCTGACCTTGCCGCCGGCCAGCAGCCACAGCGCCCAGGCGGCGTCTTCCGGCGGCGCATCGCGGAAATAGTCGATCAGCGCCGCGCGCTTGTCCGAGGTCGCGGTGCTGCGGTCCAGACGGCGGTAGAGGGCGGCGAAGCGGCGCATCAGGCGGCGGCTCCGTCCTGGCGCCCGGCCTCGCGCTCGCCGCTCTCCGCGCCCGCTTCGCCTGCGTATTCGGTATGGAACGTGTCGGTGCGCAGGCCCTGTGCGTTGAGCAGGCGCACCAGCGCGTCGGTGTCGCCATGCGTGGCGATGATCCGGCGCGCGCCGGTCTCGCGCACGGTGCGCAGCAGCGCGGGCCAGTCGGCGTGATCGGACACCACGAAGCCGCGGTCCACATTGCGTCGCCTGCGGTTGCCGCGCAGCTGCATCCAGCCCGAAGCGAAGCCGGTCTGTGCGCGGCGGAAGCGGCGCATCCACGCGCTGCCCGCGGCCGACGGCGGCGCCAGCACCAGCTGGCCGGCGTAGTCGGTGCCGCGTGCATCGGCATCGATGGGGCGCGTCGGCAGCATCGCGATGCCGGCTTCGCGATACACCTCCACGCCCGCGGCAATCGCGCCGTGCAGCCAGGCCGGTGTGTCGTCCAGCCGGCCGAGCTCGGCGAGCAGCCGCTGCGCCTTGCCGAGTGCGTAACAGAACAGCACCGCGGCCACGCCCTCGGCCGCGCATTCGGCGCGCCAGGCGAGGATGTCGTGCGCCACGTCCGCGGTGTCGGGCCAGCGGTAGATCGGCAGGCCGAACGTGGCCTCGGTGACGAACACATCGCAGGGCACCACCTCGAACGGCGCGCAGGTCGGGTCGGGCTGGCGCTTGTAGTCGCCCGACACCACCCACACCTCGCCGCCCGCTTCGATGCGCAGCTGTGCCGAACCCAGCACATGCCCGGCCGGATGCAGGCTTAGTCGCGCATCGCCGAGCGTGAAACCTGCGCCGTAGTCGTGCGCGTGATACGTCTGCTCGCCGAGGCGCCAGCGCAGGATCGGCAGGCTCTCCTGCACGCAGTGATATTCGCCCATGCCGATGCGTGCGTGATCGCCGTGGCCGTGGGTGATGACCGCGCGCGGCACCGGACGCCACGGGTCGATGTGGAAATCGCCGGCAGGGCAGTACAGACCTTCGGGGCGCTGGACCACGAGATCGGCGGGATCGGGTGAACGGGCGGCTACGCGCGACATGCGCGCCAGCATACGCGCGGCACATGCACGCGGATGCGAGGGCGCGCGCGTCGCGCAGGATGCGGCGGCGCCGTGGCGGCCCTCGTGCGTAACGCAGGATGCGCTGCGGGTGCGGCCGGTCGCATCATGCGGCTTCTGCCCTGCCCGGGGCGTGCCTACGCGCTGTTGGCCCATCCCTTCGCATTCTTGGCCTGTCCCTCGCCATTCCTGGGCCGTCGTGCCCATTCTTGTCCTCCCGGGCGCAGCGCACTGCTGTCCGGAACAGGTTGTTCAAGTTCTTCTGCACAAGTTCTTCTGCAAGCGTCCTGTACAAGCTTTTCTGCGATTGCGGATGCGGCGCGTCCGGATGTGGCGTGATTCGAACTGCGCGCAGAACGGCTCCCCTCTCCCTGTGGGAGAGGGGCTGGGGGTGAGGGTCGGTCAAGCGACGAAGAATCAAGCCTCCTCGCGGCTGCCGGACCCTCATCCGGCCCTGCGGGCCACCATCTCCCGAGGGGAGAAGGACACAGCGCAGACGCACTGAAGATATTCCGGACAGCAGTGGGGCGCAGCGAGGGACCAGCTTCCTGGCGATGCCGCGAAGAAAACAGGTCTCGACCTTGCAGGCCTGTCCGGCGGTCGGCGTGCTGCGCAGCGACGGGCGTAGATCCGTGGTGACCGCACAGGTCATGTTGCAGTCGGCAGGTGGGCCGCTCAGGCGTGCGTCGGCTCGTCGTCGAGCGGTGCCGTCGTCGCGGTCGCGCGCTCGACCGCAGCGCCGCCGATGATCGCGATCACCCGGTCCGCGCTGGCGATGGTCTCCGGCCGATGCGCCACGATGACCTTGGTCAACGCCAGCGAACGCACCGAATCGTTGACCAGACGCTCGTTGTCGACGTCCAGATGACTGGTCGCTTCATCCAGGAACAGCCAGCGCGGGTCGCGATACAGCGCACGGGCCAGGATCACCCGCTGTTTCTGGCCTCCCGACAGCGCGCTGCCCATGTCGCCCATCAGGCTGTGATATCCCATCGGCATCGCCGCGATCTCGTCGTGGACCGCCGCCAGCCTCGCCGCCGCCTCGATCCTGGCCATGTCGGAATCCGGGTCGAACAGCGCGATGTTGTCGGCGATCGATCCGGCGAACAGTTGGTCGTCCTGCATCACCGCGCCGATCGACGACCGGATGCCGCGGCCGCCGGGGCGATGCACGTCCTGCCCGCCGATCCGGACCGTGCCCGACACCGGCGTCAACAGCCCGAGCATCAGCTTGACCAGCGTGGTCTTGCCGCAGCCGGAGGCGCCGACGATCGCCACCGATTCGCCGGGACGGATGCGGAAGCTGCAATCCTTGAGGATCCAGGGCTCTCCTTCGGCATAGCGGAAGCAGAGGTTCTCGACGTCGATGCCCTCGTGCACGGCGGCGGCATCGACGTGGCCGTCGTCGTCCGGCTCCGGCTCGGCAAGGACGATATCGGCCAGTCGCTCGCCGTGCACGCGCAGCATGCGCAGCTCGATCCACTTGTCGACCAGGCCGGACATCCGCAGTGCGAACTGGTCCTTGTACGCGAGATAGGCGACGAGCATGCCGACCGAGAACACATTGTCGATCGCCAGCAACGCCCCGATCCAGATCACCACGATGCGCTCGACGCCGAACACCAGCAGATTCGTGGCGTCGAACCCGGCCTTCATCCGGGCCAGCGCCACGTCCTGGTTGACCGCATCCTGGGTGAGATTGCGGTAGGTCGCGCGACGCTGCGATTCCAGCGCCGAGACCTTGATGCTCTGCATCCCGCTCAGCGTCTCGAACAGATGCGTCTGCTGTTTGGCGTAGGCCGACAGCTGGCGTTCGGTGCGCGCACGCGCATACCCATAGAACAGCGCACGGATCAGGATGTACAGCGCGACCGCGCAGAGCGTGACCAGGGCCAGCTTCCAGCTGTAGAACAGCATCATGGTCAGGGTCAGGATCGCCATCAGGCCGTCGACGACGGCCTCGACGAAACTGGTGGTCAACGTCCGCTGGATCGCCTGCACCGAGCCCATCCGCGAGACGATGTCGCCGAGATGGCGTTTCTCGAAGAAATCCAGCGGCAGCCGCAGGGCGTGCGCGAACACGTTGGCGGTCCACTGCAGCCCGAGGCTGGTCGAGACGTGGATCACCGACCAGGCGCGCAGTACGCCGGTCAGCACCTGCAGCAGCAGGGCCAGGCCGAAGCCGACGACAAGCACCGACAGCAGATCGCGATCGGCGGACACCAGCACCTGATCCACGACCCACTGCATGAAGAACGGCGCGATCAGCACGAAGACCTGCAGCGCGAGCGACAGCGCCAGCACGTGCGCCGCCGCCCGCCAGAGCCCGCGGATCGGGCCGGTCAGACGGTTCAGGCCGATCGCCGGTGGCGCCGCCTGCCGGCGGAAATCCGCCCCGGGCGCGAGTTCCAGCGCGATTCCGGTGAAATGCGTGGACAGCTCGTCGCGCGAGAGACGGCGCTCGCCGAACGCAGGGTCATGGATGATCGCGCGATTCTTGTCGAAGCGCTCCAGCACCACGAAATGATTGAGATCCCAGTGCAGGATCGACGGCGTGGGCAACGCCGCCAGATCGTCCAGCTCCAGGCGCATGGCGCGGGTATGGAATCCCAGGCGCTGCGCGATGCGGATCAGGTCGGCCAGACGCGCGCCCTTCAGCGAGAGCGGGAAACGGCGGCGCAGCTCGCCGAGTCCGACCGGCAGGCCATGCGCATCCGCGACCATCACGATGCACGCCAGCCCGCACTCCGCCGCCTCCGATTGCAGGATCGACTTCAAGCGTTCGACGCCCGTTCTGCGGTTCCGGCGGGCGCGAGGCGGCTGTGGCCGAGAACGCGCTCAACATGGTTCATTCCACGAGCTCCTTCGTAACTGAAATGAAGTCGCCTTCGATCGCGACAGGATGGCCGCGCCGGCCGCTTGTTCGTGATCGATGCCCGGCACTGTCGAATCTTTTTCTGCCTCCGCTGTCCCGCAGTCGATTCCCGGCCGCGGTGCGCTCAGGTCCCGGCGATGTTTCCCTTCAGCGAGTACAGCGGTTCGAAGATCCATTCGATCAGATGCCGGCGCTCGCCCATGATGTCCGCCTGAAGCAGCATCCCGGGCTTCAGCGGCTCGGGACGGCCGTAGGCTTCGACGGTCTGGCGGTCCAGCGCGACCACCACGCGGTAGTAGGGCTGGGCGTCGTTGTCGCCGTTGGACAGCGCGCTGCGACTGATGCGCACGACACGGCCGGTGTGATGGCCGAACTTCTGATAGGGATACGCCTCGTATCGCAGCAGCACCGCGTCGCCCGGTTCGACGAAGCCGATCGCGCGGCTCGGCACGCGCAGCTCGGCTTCGAGCCTGCCGTCGCCCGGGATCACGGTCAGGACCGGCTGGCCGGATTCCACCGATTGCCCGCGCTTGACCAGCTGGGTCGCGACCACGCCGGCGATCGGCGAGACCACGGCCATGGAGGTGCGCGCCTGCGCCTCCACCGATTCCTGTTCGACGCTGGCGATCTCGCGCTCGAATCCGGCGCTGGACACGCGTCGTTCCGAGGGCAATGCATCGAGGTCCTGGCGGATGCCCGCCAGCTGACGCCGCAGGGCCGCGGCCTGACGCAGCAGCGCCTGCAGATCGCTGCGCTGCTCCAGCGCTGCCGACTCCTGTTCGCGCAGCTGCAGGTCGCTGATGTAGTTCCCGGAACGCAGCTGGCGATAGCGGGAAACGGTTTCCTCCGCGATCTTCACCTGGCCTGTGCGCAGCTCGATTTCGGTGACGATCTGGCCGAGTTCCTGGGTGCCGGCAGCGAGTTGTTCGGCAAGGCCGCTGCGGCGGGCGTCGAAGGACGCCGCTTCGGCGCTGCGCCCTTCGAACAGGCTCTGGCGACGACGTTCGAGCCGGAGCGCGACCTCGGCCCCGGCGTCGCGTTCGCCCGCGAGGGTGCGCTGGACCGTGACGACCGCCAGTGTGGCGCCTGCGTCGACCGCAGCGCCTTCGCCCGCGTCGATCGCGGTCATCACGCCTGTGGCCGGCGCCACGACCGTGGCCAGTCCCTCGACCGGAACGAGCGCGCCTTCGACGCGCGAGCGGCGGGTATAGCTGCCGAGGATCAGGAACAGCACGACCGCCAGCGCCGAGAGGACTGCCGCCGCGCCCAGCAGTCGCAGCGACAGCGGCTGCGAGAGGGCGATGCCGCCGAGCCAGCCGCTGCGTTTGGCTTCGAGGACTTCACTCCTGAACAGCACGTCGGTTTCCCTGGATTCGAGCGGCGCGTGACCGGCCGGCACTGTATCCGGCGCTTTTCGACCGGGTCAAGGCGCTGCGGGCGCCCTCATCGGCCGCTGAGGAAGCGGATCAGGGTATCGATCTTGCCGCGGTAGGGCGGCTTGAGCAGGTCGGTCGCGTTCCAGCGCCGCTGCCAGACCACCGGCAGCGGCTTGGTGAAGGTGTCGAAGCCGGCGCGGCCGTGATACTGGCCCATGCCGCTCGGGCCGACGCCGCCGAAGGGCAGGCGATGCACCGCGAAGTGCAGCAGGGTGTCGTTGACGGTGATGCCGCCGGCAAGCGTGCTGCCGATGATGCGCTCGACGGTGTCGCGGTCGTGGCTGAAGGGGTAGAGCGCCAGCGGGCGGTCGCGGCGGGCGACGGTCTCCAGTGCCTCGTCCAGCCGCGCATAGCCGCGGATCGGCAGGATCGGGCCGAAGATTTCTTCCTGCATCAGGTCCAGATCGTCCGGCGGGTCCAGCACCACGGTCGGCGGCAGCAGGCGCCCGGCCTCGGCCTGCGCGGGGTCGACGGCGGCCAGCTCCAGCACGGTGCAGCCGGCGGCACGGGCCTGGTCCAGATAGCCGCGCAGGCGGCGGTACTGGCCGTCGTTGACCACGCGGGTGTAGTCGCGGCTGCCGTCCAGCGTGGCGCCGTAGCGTGCCTGCACCTCGCTGCGCAGCGCGTCGACCAGCGCGTCGCGGCGACCGGCGTCGATCAGCACGTAGTCCGGGGCGATGCAGGTCTGGCCGCAGTTGAACCACTTGCCGGTGGCCAGCCGCGCCGCGGCGCGTTCCACCGGGTAGTCGGCGGCGACCACGGCCGGCGACTTGCCGCCGAGTTCCAGCGTGACCGGGGTGAGATTGGGCGCCGCCGCGGCCATCACCTTGCGCCCCACCGCGGTGGAGCCGGTGAACAGCAGGTGGTCGAAGGGCAGCGCCGAGAACGCGCCGGCCACCTCCGGGCCACCCAGCGCCACCGCCACGCGGTCGGCGGGGAAGACCTCGGCCAGCAGGTCGCGCAGGAAGGCGCTGGTGCGCGGGGTGTTCTCTGACGGTTTCACGTAGACGTGATTGCCCGCGGCGATCGCCGCCGCCAGCGGCGCCAGGGCCAGATTGACCGGGTAGTTCCACGGCGCCATCACCCCGACCACGCCCAGCGGCATGCGCCGCAGCTGCGCCCGCGCCGGCCACAGCTGCCAGCCCACGCCGACCCGCTTCGGCCGCATCCAGCCGCGCAGGTGGCCCAGCAGGTGGTCGATCTCCTGCACCACGGTCATGCCGTCGGCGATCAGGGTCTCGTGCTCGGAGCGGTGGCCGAAGTCGGCGGCGATGGCCGCCTGCATCTCGCCCATCCGCCGCTGGAACGCGGCCTTGAGCCGCTTGAGGTCGTCGCGGCGCTGCGCGTAGTCCGGCGTGCGTGCGCGCCAGGCCGCGCGCAGACGCTCGAGGGTGGGGGCGAGATCGGCGGTGGGGGTGTCGGGAGTGTTGGAGGTATCCATACGCCGCAGTGTAGTGGCATTTGCGGGGCGGGCCTCCGGGTATCGAATCGATCGGCGCGCGGCCGGTGTGGTTCGCGATACCTGCGTCGCAAGTCCATGATTCCTCGAAGTCTTCGCAGACGCGACCGCAGGCCTAGCCATCTGCAGCCTGCACGCCTGGCCGTGCAGCACGCCCGGCCGCATGCTTCAATGCGGGCATGACTGCGCACACTCCCGACGCTTCCGGCCCGCAGCTGCGCCCCTGGCGCGGCACCTTCCCCACCCTCGGCGAACGCGTGTTCATCGACCCCATGTCCACCGTGATCGGTGATGTGGTGCTCGGCGACGACGTGTCGGTGTGGCCGATGACCGTGGTCCGCGGCGACGTGAACTTCATCCGCATCGGTGCGCGCACCAATCTGCAGGACGGCAGCGTGATCCACGTCAGCCACGACGGGCCGCACGCCAAGCTCGGCGGCTTCGCCACCCGCATCGGCAGCGACGTGACCGTGGGCCACAAGGCCATCATCCACGCCTGCACCATCGAGGACGCGGTGCTGATCGGCATGGGCGCGGTGGTGCTGGATGGCGCGGTGGTGCGCAAGCACGGCTTCGTCGGTGCCGGCGCGCTGGTGCCGCCGGGCAAGGTGGTGGGCGAGGGCGAGATGTGGCTGGGCAGCCCGGCCAAGTTCGCGCGCCGGTTGAGCGATGCCGAGATCGAGGCGCTGTACTACTCCGCCGGGCATTACGTGAAGTTGAAGGACGAATACCTGGCCGCGCCGCCGGCCTGATCGCGCCACGCCCCAGGCCCGAACTCCTTGCCGGACGTCCCCGACCGTCGCCACCGCCAGAGAGGACCCGATGGATCGCGATCTGCACGACTGGCTCGACACCTCTGCCGACGCGCGCCTGCTGCGCGCCTGGCGCCGCAGCGGCGCGCTCACGCCTGCGCTGGCCGATGTGCCGGCACCCGCGGCCGGGCAATGGCGCGCGCTGCTCGACCGTCTCGCGCTGTGGCTGGGTACCGCGCTGTGCGCCGCGGCGCTGATCTGCTTCATCGCCGCCAACTGGGAGCACCTGGGCAAGATGGTGCGCCTGTACGGCCTGCAGGCGGTGCTGCTGGCGACCACGCTGGGCGCGCTGTGGCTGGGCCTGCGCCGGGCCGGTGGCCTGGCCCTGCTGTGGCTGTCGATGCTGGTGCTGGGCGGGCTGCTGGCGCTGATCGGCCAGACCTACCAGACCGGCGCCGATCCCTGGGAACTGTTCGCGCTGTGGACCGCGCTCGCCCTGCCCTGGGCCATCGCCGCGCGCCATCCCGCGCATTGGTTGAGCTGGGCCGTGATCGCCAACGTCGCCTGGGCGCTGTGGCTGGACCAGACGCCATGGCGGCGGCTGGACGATGACATGGCGCCGGTGCTGATGGGACTGTTGAATCTGACGCTGCTGGCGGCGTGGGAGCTGGCCGGGCGGCGTTGGCCTGAATTCGGGGGGCGCATCGGCCGCTGGCTGCTGGCGCTCGCGGCGATGCTGCCGTTGAGCCTGTTCGCGATCTTCGACCAGATGCACGCCGACGGCCCGCGCTGGTACGGCGTGCCGGTGTGGGCCGCGGCCACGCTGGTGCTGGGTGCGTACGCCCTGCGTCTGCGTCGCGATCTCGCCGTGCTGGCGATGCTGGCGCTCGGCATCATCGGCGTGGTCTCGACCGCGCTGCACGAATCGCTGCTCAAGCCGCTCGGCGACACGGCGGGGCTGCTGCTGATCGCGATCGCGGTGGTGGCGCAGGCCACGGCCGCCGGATTTCTGCTGCGGCGCCTGGGCCGCGAGGAGACGGGCGCATGAGCGGGGTCGGGCATCGGCAGGACGACGGGATGTCCACCATCGCAGGCACGCCCGCGGTCGGGCGTGCGCAGGCGCTGTGGGCGCGGCTGCGCACGCGCGAGGCTGCGCTTGGCGAAATGCCGCCCGATGCGGACGACCTGCCCTGGTATCTCGCCACCCTGCTCGGCATATCGGCGTGGATCGCGGCTGGCTTCCTGTTCGGTTTCGCGTTCCAGCTGTTGGGTGGGCTGGACGACGAAGCGGCTCCGGTCGCGATGCTCGGCATCATCGCCTGCGCGTCCGGGCTTGCGCTGATGCGCCTGCGGCGCGGGCGCGGCTTCGCCGAGCAGTTCGGCATCGCCTGCAGTCTGGTCGGGCAGGCGCTGTGCGCCAGCGCGATCCATCTGGCGCTGAAGGACGGACTGCCTTACTCGCACTCCGCGTCCTACACGCCGGCCTGGCTCGGGCTGGCGGCATTCTCGGTGGCGATGGCTGTGCTCGGGCCGCCGCGGTTGCATCGCTTTCTGTGCGGTCTATTCACCGCCGGTGGCCTGGCGGCCGCGTTCTACACCGTCGACGCCGAGCCGCTGCAGCTGCTCGTCGCGCCTGTACTTGCGGGCGTGGCGCTGTGGCTGTGGCTGCGCATCGCGCGGCCGGGCGACGCGGGTGCGCGTGCGGACAACGTGCTCTCGCCCGCCGCCTGGGCCTTCTCGCTGGTGGCGATGATCACGCTGTGGCTCGGCACGGATGGCAGCGAGCGTTATTGGCAATGGACCGGCTACCTCGACCTGATCCGCGTCACCTTCTGGCTGACCTCGTTGATCGTGGTGCTGCTGCTGCCGCTGTGCGTGGCCGTGCTGATGCAGGGCTCCGCGCAGGTCTGGCGGCGTACGGGCGAGGCGGCGGTGTTCGCGCTGCTGGTGGTCGGCGCGCCGGGTGTGGCCTTCTGTCTGATGCTGGCCCTGCTCGGCTTCGCCCTGCACCGGCCGGCGCTGCTCGGCGTCGGCCTGCTGGGCATGGCGGTGTATCTGATTCGCTACTACTACCAGCTCGACGTGCCGCTGCTGCAGAAATCCGGCTGGCTGCTGGCCGGCGGCGCCGCACTGCTGCTCGCGCGCATGGTCTGGCGGCGCAGCGCGCCGGAGGAGGCGGCATGAACATGGCGACGGCGCGTCCCGCAATGCTGCAGGGCTGGCGGCCCTGGTTGGTGCTGGCCGGTCTGGCGCTGGCGCTGGGCGTGGTGAATGTCGGCATCGTCCAGCGCGAGCGCGTGCTGCGCGACGGCACGGTGCTGCTGCTGGAACTTGCGCCGGCGGACCCGCGCTCGCTGATGCAGGGCGACTACATGCGGCTGCGGTTCGCGGCGGCGGAGGCGATCGCGGCGGCGATGGACCCCAGATGCGCCAATGCGACGACGCCTGACGTGGTCGCTGGTGCAAATGCGCTGATCGAGTGCAGGCAGGCCATGCAGTCGCCGCACATCGCCGACGGCCACGCCGTCTTCGCCGTGGGCCAGGACAAGATCGGCCGCTACAAGCGCCTGCAGTCGGCCGCCGCGCCGACCGCGGCGGGTGAAGTCGCGGTGCGGGTGCGTGTGCGCGGCTGGGAAGGCGTGCGCATCGCCAGCAATGCCTGGTTCTTCGCCGAAGGCGAGGCCGAGCGCTGGCAGCCGGCGCGCTACGGCGAACTGCGCGTCGGCGCCGACGGCACCGCGCTGCTGACCGGCCTGCGCGACGACAAGCGCAAGCCACTCTGAAGATTTGCCTGTCTGTGCGTGGCCTGTGTGAGGCCGGCCAGTCCCAGCCGTGCCTGTCAGAGCCGTGCCTGTCAGAGCTGTCCCGGCCCGAGCTGCGCCTCTCTGCGCTGCACCTGGTCTCACATCCGCTTCGCCGCGGCGACGGCATGCACGTCAGCGCAAGCCTCCAGGCAGCGTGGCTGTCGGCCACACGGGCACGGCCGGGTGCCTCAAGGCCGCGTCGCCAACTCCAGGATCCGCAGCGTCTCCAGCGCCTCGTCGCGGCTGTCGCCGCACATCTCCGGCCCCGGCCGCAGCGAGGCGCAGAACGCCGGCCGCTCGGGCCGCCCGAACAGCCGGCAGCGCAGCGCATCGTCCAACTGCACGCAGGGCATGCCCGCCGGCTTGCCCTGCGGCATGCCCGGGATGGGCGAGGCGATGGACGGGGCGATGCAGCAGGCCCCGCAGAGCGGACGGCAGGTCATGGGGGCGGGAGTCAGGATTGCGGATTCGGGATTCGGGATTCGGGATTCGGGATTCGGGATTCGGGTTTCGAGGTTCGAGGTTCGGGGTTTGGGGTTCGGGATTCGGGGTCGGGCAGAACGCGCGTCGGGTTGCGGGCTTGGCAGCCCATGCCAGCCCATGCCAGCCATATCTTCACCGACAGCCCCCTTGCCGCCACCCACCTTGTCGTCCCGAGCGCAGCGAGGGACCTGCTTGATCGGGCGGCAGGCGCGGCGAAGATCGAACGCCAGAAGCAGGTCCCTCGGCTTTGCCTCGGGATGACATGCTTTCCACACCGCACCCGGCGCCCTCAATCAGAGCCGGAAGCCGGATTCCGCCTTCGGCCGCTCCAGACGCGCGGGTTCAGGCCTGGCAGTCCGGGCCCGCTGTTTCAGGCACGCTGGTTCATGCCCGGCAGTCCAGGCCCGCCGCTTCGGGCCGGCCTTCCGGTTCGGATTCCGCCGATGCGGTTCCCGGTCGGGTGCACTCGAGCTGCTAGAGTAGCCTCCCGGGGTGCAAGTCCCGCGGGTGCCGTCTCTCCGGCCGGTCCCCCGACTTCGCAGCCTCGTTTCGACGCGACGCATCTCGATTCATTTTTCACGACAGGGGCACCGACGGGACCATGGGTGTGACAGGAGCGGGCCGCAGCGCCTGCAGGCATCGCCAGACCGATGCCCGTCGTCGACGAGGGACGGGTCGGCGGAGGGCGGCGACTTGAGCGCTCCGGTGAACGGTGCGGCGAATTCCGCCCATGCCGCGCGTACGGCGCCTGCGACCCGTCTCGACACGGTCCGTCAGGTCTACACGCCTGAAGGCGTCGCCCTGCGGCTCCCCGTCGCCGGGCCTGTGCCGCGCGCGGTGGCCTGGAGCATCGACTTCGGCATCCGCTTCGCGGTCTACATCCTCGGCGCGATCATCCTCGGCCTGCTCGGCAACGCCGGCATGGGCCTGCAGTTGATCCTGGTGTTCACCCTGCTGTGGGGCTACCCGGTGCTGTTCGAGGTGCTGTGGAACGGCCAGACCCCCGGCAAGCGCGCGCTCGGCCTGCGGGTGATCGCCGCCGACGGCGCGCCGGTGGGCTGGGTGGCGTCCTTCGCCCGCACCCTGCTGCGCACCGTGGACTTCCTGCCGTTCTTCTACGGCATCGGCCTGGTGGCCTGTTATGCCGACCCCTGGAACCGCCGGCTCGGCGACCTGGTGGCGCGCACGGTGGTGATCCACGAGCCACGCCGCCTCGCCCATCGCCCGGCCGAGCACCCCGGCGTGTTCGCGCCGGTGGCGCCGCTGCAGGCGCAGGAGCAGGCGGCGGTGATCGCCTTCGCCGATCGCGCGCGTGCACTCACCCGCGAGCGCCAGGAAGAGCTGGCCGACATCGCCGCGCCCGCGGTCGGTGCCGGCGGCGCGCTCGGCGTGCTGCGCCTGCACGGCGTCGCCAACCGCCTGCTGGGCCGGGAGTGAGTCCGATGTCGACACCCGTCTCCGCACTTGGCGCCCAGGAGCTCAGCACCCGCACCGCGGTGCTGCGCCAGGAGGCTTTCGTCGCCCGTCACGAGCCGGAATGGCTGCAGATGGAGGCGTGGCTGGAGCGGCGTGCCCAGAGCCCGCGTCAGGCCCGCGCCACCCGGCGCGAGTGGACCGGCCTCGCCGACGAGGAGCTGCCCGCGCACTACCGGCGGCTGTGCCAGCAGCTGGCGCTCGCGCGGCGCCGCGGCTACAGCCCGGCGGTGGTCGAGCGCCTGCAGTCGCTGACCCAGCGCGGCCACGCCGTGCTCTACCGCGCGCGGCGGCCCGCCTGGTCGAAGGCGCTGGCCTTCTTCATCGCCGATTTCCCGCGGCTGGTGCGCGCGCAGCGCGGCTGCCTGTGGCTGTCGCTGGCGGTGTTCGCGCTGCCTGCGCTGCTGGCCTTCGCCGCGGTGCTGCACACCCCCGAATTCGCCTACACCGTCTATCCCGCGGAGATGCTCTCCCAGATGGAGACGATGTACGACCCCGACGACCCGGAGCGCAAGCTCGGGCGCGACAGCGGCAGCGACGTGATGATGTTCGGCTTCTACATCATGAACAACGTCAGCATCGCCTTCCGCACCTTCGCTGCGGGTCTGCTCGCGGGCATCGGCACGCTGTACGTGCTGTTCGAGAACGGCCTGCTGCTCGGTGTGGTCGGCGCGCATCTGCAGAACGTCGGCCACGGCGACCCGTTCTGGCGCTTCGTCTGCGGCCACGCCGCGCCGGAGCTGACCGCCATCGTCATCGCCGGTGCCGCCGGTCTGCGGATCGGTCTGGCCCTGGTGGCGCCCGGCCGCCGCCGCCGCGTCGACGCGCTGGTCGATGCCGGGCGCGCCGGCGCGCTGCTGTCGCTGGGCTGTTTCGCGATGCTGGTGTTCGCAGCCTTCGTCGAGGCCTTCTGGTCGTCGATGGGTTTCATCCCGGCGTGGATCAAGTATTCCGTGGCCGGCGTGCTGTGGACCCTCACCCTCGGCTGGCTGGCGCTGGGCGGCCGCGCGCAGACCGGCGGCACGCTGCCGGATGGCACGGTGCATGAGGTGGCGCGGTGAAACTCGACGCGCTCACCGTCGAACTGCGCCCGCGCTCCGGCTGGGAAGCGATGGAGCTGGGCAGCGCGCTGGTGCGACGCCATGCCCGCGCCATCTGGCTGCCGTGGTTCGCGCTCACCCTGCCGGTGTGGCTGGCGGTGGTGGCGGCCGCGCATGCGCTGGAGCTGCTGGCGCTGGTGCCGGTCATCATGTGGTGGCTGCGCCCGGTGTTCGACCGGGTGCCGCTGTACGTACTGTCGCGCGCGGTGTTCGGCACGGTGCCGTCTGTGGGCGAGACCCTGCGCGCGCAGCTGCACTGGGGCTGGCGGCCCATGCTCGGCCATCTGCTGTGGCGCCGGCTCAGCCCGCTGCGCGCCGCCACACTGCCGGTGGACCTGCTCGAGGGCATGCGCGGCGAGCCCCTGCGCTCCCGCCGCAGCGTGCTGGTGTCGGGCATCGGCGGGCAGACCGCGTTGCTCACCGTGGTCTGCAGCCATTTCATCGTGCTGATGCAGGTCTCGCTGCTGCTGTTCGGCGCGTTGCTGTTCGTCCGCCCCGAATTCATGCCGCAGGTCTGGGAGGCGCTGCAGGGCGAGCTGCGCTGGGGCATGCCGGTCTGGCTGCTGCTGTTGCTGGCGGCGGTCGACTATCTCGCGCTGTGCCTGATCGAGCCGTTCTACATCGGCGCCGGGTTCGGGCTGTATCTCAACCGCCGCACGGAGCTGGAAGCCTGGGATCTGGAAATCGCCTTCCGGCGCATGCGCCAACGTCTGCTCGGCGTGGTCGCGCCTGTGCTGGCGCTTGCCCTCGTGGCGGGCCTGTGGACGGCGGCGCTGCTGCCGGCGACCGCCAGTGCGGAGTCCTTTCAGCGCATCGCGCCGGCCGCGGTCGACCCGGCCGGCAGCGATGCGGCCGACACGCCCGCAGGCAAGGCCGCGACCGATGCCGATCCAGGCGCGAACATCAAGGTCGAGGCCGCTGCTGGCGACCCTGAAGCCGATGCCGGTGCCGATGTCGATCCCGATGCCGATGCCGATGCAGATGCAGATGCAGATGCAGATGTCGCCGCCGACAGCGAGGCCGACAGCGAAGCCGACGCCCCCGCCCCCGGCCTCGACGACATCTTCGGCGAGGACGCCGTCGGCCACGGCGACTTCGGCAAGTCGGTGGACCGCGCCTATACCAACCCCGACCTGCGTCCGAAGCGCACGCGCACGGTGTGGAAGCCGAAGAACCGCGACGAGAAGGACCCCAAGCGCCGCGACGACGTCGACATGCCGGCGCTGGCCTGGCTCGGCGATGTGCTCGCCTTCATCGGCAAATACGGCCTGTGGATGCTGCTCGGCGCGCTGCTGGTGCTGCTGGCGGCCACCGCCCGCACCTGGCTGCCGTGGCTGCGCCTGGGGCTGACCCGGGTCGAGGAAGAACCGCCGGAGATCGGCCAGCAGCCACTGCCGCCGCCCGAGCCGCTGCCGCCCGACATCGGCAGCGCCGCGCGCCGGCTGTGGGCCGCGGGCGAGCCGCGCCGCGCCCTTGCGCTGCTGTACCGGGCCAGCGTGGCCAGCATGGTCGCGCGTACCGGCGCGGTGCTGCCGCCGGGCGCCACCGAGTCGCAGTGCCTGCGCGCCGCGCGCGGTCTGCGTGACGACGCCGAGCGCAGCGTGTTCCAGCGCATGGTGCGGGTGTGGGAATACGCCGCCTACGGCCATCGCCTGCCGGACGGCGACAGTTTCGAGTCGCTGGTGGATGAGCTGTCGCAGCGCTTCGGGTGGGCGGCATGAGCGGCGGTTCCGGCACCGCCCGCAACATCGGCCTCGGCATCGCCGGCGTGCTGCTGCTGGGCCTGTTCGCGGCCTGGTTCTTCAACGCCTACGAGCGGGTGGAAGAAACCGAGGAGCTGCCGCCGCGCGGCGAGGCCGCCTACAACCCGCTGTTCGCGCTCAAGCTGGCGTTGGCCGACGACGGCCGCAAGGTGGTCGCGCGCCCGCGCCTGCAGCTGCGCGAGGTGCCGCTGAAGCCCGCGGACACCCTGCTGCTGCTCGGCGACACCCGGCAGATTCCCGGCCCCGACCGCGACGCCATCCTCGCCTGGGTGCGCAGCGGCGGGCATCTGATCGTGCGCACCCCGCCCGTGGGCAGCGACACCGGCCTGCTCGACTTCGGCGACGGCCTCGGCCCCGACGCGGCCGAGGACGTGGCGTACGTGCCGCTGCTCTCGGATCTCGGCGTGGACCCCGCGGACCACGGCGACTGCCTGGAGCTGGAGGTCGAGGGCTTCGACACGCATACCGAGTTCTGCAACGGCCGGATGTTCACGCTCGATGCCTCCGCGGCCGACCCGCTGCTGTTCTGGGACCAGTATGACGAAGCCGAATACGGCTTCGTCCGCCTGCCCCACGGCAAGGGCACCGTCGACGTGCTGGCCGACCTGGACTTCGCGACCAACGACCAGCTGCAGGACGGCCCGCACTACGCCCTCACCCGCCAGCTGCTGGAGCCCAACTACGCGCGCGGCGGGGTCATCCATCTGGTCTACCGCATCGAGATGCCGTCGCTGTGGTCGCTGCTGTGGGCGAAGCTGTGGATGCTGCTGCTGCCCTGCGCACTGGGCATCGCGGTCTGGCTGTGGATGCGCAGCGAGCGCCTCGGCCCGCTGCGGCCCTCGCCTGCCGACGACCGCCGCTCCCTGCTCGAACACGTCCACGCCAGCGGCGAACACCTGTACCGCTACGGCCGCGCCGGGCGCCTGTACGCCGCGGTGTTCGAGGCTTTCCTGCAGCGCCTGCGCCGGCGCGACCCCTACGCCGCCGCGCTGGAAGGCCCGGCGCGGGTGGAGGCCATCGCCCGGCGCACCGGCCTGCCCGCGCACGAGGTCGAAGCGGCCCTGCGCTACCCCCGTCCCGGCGACGCGCGCGACTTCGTGCTGCGCGTGGCCCAACTCCTGAAACTGAGGCAGCGACTATGAACGACACTCCCGACACCCCCGCCGTGCCCGCAGTCGAGGCCGCGCCTCCGGTCGCGCCCGCGGTCACGCCCATCGTCGGCGAGGCCCTGGTCGAACGCGCAGGCGCGATCCGCGACGAGATCGCCAAGGCCTTCATCGGCCAGGACGAGGTGCTGGACCAGATCCTCATCGCCCTGCTCGCCGGCGGCCATGTGCTGATCGAAGGCGTGCCCGGCCTCGGCAAGACCCTTCTGGTGCGCGCGCTCGGCCAGGCGCTCGGCTGCAGCTACGCCCGCGTGCAGTTCACCCCCGACCTGATGCCCAGCGACGTCAGCGGCCACGCGGTCTACGACCCCAAGACCGAGCGCTTCACCATCCGTCGCGGCCCGATCTTCGCCAACCTCGTCCTCGCCGACGAGATCAACCGCGCCCCGGCCAAGACCCAGGCCGCATTGCTCGAAGCCATGCAGGAGCAGCAGGTCACCATCGAAGGCGTCAGCCACGCGCTGCCCGGCCCGTTCATGACCCTGGCCACCCAGAACCCGGTCGAACAGGAAGGCACCTACCCGCTGCCCGAGGCCCAGCTCGACCGCTTCCTGCTGAAGGTGCTGATCGGCTACCCCTCGCATGCCGACGAGGTGAGCATGGTCACCGCGGTCAGCCACGGCCGCGCCGCCGCGCAGTTCGATCTCTCCCAGGTGCGCAACGCCGCCAGCGCCGCCGACATCGTCGGCATGCAGCTCGGCACCGCGCAGGTGTCGGTGGATGCCGAGGTGATCGACTACGCCGTGCGGATCGTCGCCGCCACCCGCAAGTGGCCGGGCATCGCGCTCGGCGCCGGCCCGCGCGGCAGCCTGGCCCTGGTGCGCACCGCGCGCGCCCAGGCGGTGCTGTCCGGCCGCGATTTCGTCACTCCCGACGACGTGCGCGGCATCGCCAAGCCGGCCCTGCGCCACCGCATCGCGCTGGCCCCGGAAATGCAGATCGAAGGCCAGAGCCCCGACCAGGTGCTCGACGCGCTGCTCGCCAAGGTGGAAGCGCCGCGCCGATGAGCGAATCGGCCGCCGCCGCCGCTGGCACCCCGCCTGCAGGCGCGCCCGCGCAGACGGCTGCGCCTGCGCCTGCACCCGCGCGCCCGCCCGTGCCCGTGCGCCGCGCCTGGGCGCGCCCGGCGCCCGGCATGCTCTGGCTGCTCGGCGCCTGGGCCGCGCACGGCCTGGCCGCCAGCGCCGGGCTGGTGTCGGTGTCCACCTGGTGGCTGGTCGGCGGCGCACTGCTGCTGCTCGCCGTCGCCGACCTGCTGCGCCTGCGCTTCACGCCCACGCCCGAGGTCCACCGCAGCCTGCCCGAGGCCTGGCCGATCGGCGTCGAACGCGAGGTTCGCATCACCCTGCACAACCCCGGCGCGGCCGTGCGCCTGGACGTGCACGACCTGCACCCCGGCGACTGGGCCCTGCACGGCGACGACGGCAGCGACCGTCGCGGTGACATGCCGCGCCGCCTCACCCTCGAAGCCGAGACCGACACCACGCTCGACTACCGCCTGCGCCCCACCGTGCGCGGCAACTACAGCTTCGACGGCGCCCAGCTGCGCCTGTACTCGCCGCTGCGCCTGTGGCGGCAGTCGCGCATCGTCGGCCGCCCGCAGGCCGTGCGCGTGTTCCCCAACTTCGCCCCGCTGGCCGGCTTCGCCCTGTTCAGCGCCGAACAGGCCTCACGGCTGATGGGCGCGCACATCAAACGCCGCCGCGGTGAAGGCACCGACTTCCACCAGATGCGCGAATATCGCGTCGGCGACAGCATGCGCCAGATCGACTGGAAGGCTACCGCCCGCGCGCGCAAGCTCATTTCCCGCGAATACCAGGACGAGAAGAACCAGCAACTATTGTTGGTGGTCGACACCGGTCGCCGCATGCTGGCCCACGAAGGCGGCGCCTCCCATTTCGACCGCGCCCTCGACGCCGCCCTGGTGGTCTCCTACATCGCCCTCAAACGCGGCGACGCCGTCGGCCTGTTCGCCACCGGCGGCGACCAGCGCTGGGTCGCCCCGCAGCGCGGCATGGGCGCCATCGACACTCTGCTCGGCGCCAGCTACGACCTGCAACCCGCCCCGGTGGCCACCGACTACCTCGCCGCCGCCACCGACCTCGCCCTCCGCCAACGCCGCCGCGCCCTGGTCATGCTGGTCACCAACCTGCGCGACGAAGACATCGAAGACCTCATCGGCGCCGTGCGCCTGCTGCAGAAACGGCATCTGGTGGTCGTCGCCAGCCTGCGCGAGAACGACCTGGACGAGGCGCTGGACCGGCCTGTGCATGATCTGGATACCGCCGTTGCGGCGGCGGCTGCGGCGGAATACGTCGCGAAACGACAGGCCGCGCACGATGCGCTGCGCAACCATCGGGTGATGGTGTTGGATACGACCTGCGACCAACTGCCGGCGGCGTTGGTGGAGCAGTATCTTTCGATCAAGCGTAGTGGGTTGTTGTGATATTTCTGGATGGCTAGGGGGCGGAATATGCTGTCATACGCCGTTAGAACTGCGCCGGTCCATTGCGAGAAAATGTATTAGGCATTGGCTTGCATTAAATAGGGGGAATGCTGGCAAGGAAATTTGCTAACAGTATTCCACGAGTTCTTACTTCAATTGCATTTCATGGATTTGAAAATGACGATTACGCTCTCAAGCTTGAAAGTAAAAAATTTTCGCTCATGCGCTGACGTTGAATTGTCACTTTCTCGCTTTACGGCGCTTGTTGGTTATAATAATTCTGGAAAGTCTAATATTATTTCAGCCATAACATGGCTGCTCAAAAAATATTCGCTCACGGAGCAAGATTTCTTTGATATTTCTCAGCCTGTAGAGATAGAAGCAATATTTTCTGATATTGATCAATTGGATATTGATTTGCTTCCAGAAAATCAAAGGAGGCAAGTTGAGCCTTATATAGAATGCAAAAAAATAAGGGCGCGACGAGTTCAGTTGCGTCCATATGCAAGACCTGCGGAAATTAAATTTGAGATATTTGACTCTCATCAATCAGAGTGGCGAAACAATCCGGCGGGGATAGACGCTGCGCTGAGTGTTCTTTTTCCAGACCCGATTAGCATTGGGGCCATGGAAGACGCGGCTGAGGATGCAACTAAAGCTAAGACAACAACGACCATTGGTAAATTATTAGCAGAATTTACCCGGTCTATTCAAAGTGGGCATGCCGATGAAATCAATGGGCACCTGCAGAAAGTCTCTGATCGACTGGCCAGCTCCGGCCAGCATAGAATTCGCGAGCTAAGCATCATTGATCAGCAAATCAACGAAAAGCTTCAAGATGTGTTCCCGGGGGTTTCAATTAAATTGCATTTCGATGTTCCAACAGTCGCAGATTTAATAAAAGCTGGCACAATTAAGGTTGCGGAAGGTGGTGGTCGCGAGCGCGATATAACATTCTTCGGGCATGGGACTCAGCGTTCAATACAAATGACGCTTATTCGTCATTTGGCAGAGGTAAAGAGAGGTGATGTGCTTGGCGGGACCACTCTCTTGTTAATCGATGAGCCAGAGCTATATATGCATCCATTCGCCATTGAGCAAGTAAGATCGGCACTCAAGAAGTTGTCTAACGATAGATATCAAGTAATTTTTTCAACGCACTCTGCGCAGATGATAGAGGCTTCTGACGCACAAAACACCTTGCACGTTCGAAAAAACGATGCGGGGAAAACAATGTTGAGAAAAAGATTAAAGGATGCAATTGATATTGTGGTCCCAAATGCAGTGCACCAGATAGAGCATTTATTTAGCTTATCGAATTCCAGTCAATTTTTATTTTCGGATAGCGTTTTAGTAACAGAAGGAAAGACAGAAAAAAAGCTGCTTCCTCATATATTTCAAAGCGTAAAAGGAAGAACGTTTGGGCAAATGAAAATAGCCCTTATAGCGCTGGATGGCGTTGGAAACCTAAACAAAACAATTGCAATACTTAGGGGTATGGATTTGCCGGCAAAGGCAATCGTTGACTTAGACTATGCTTTTCGTGGCGCTATAGATGAGGGGATATTACTTGCTACTGACACGGATATATCTGCGTTAAAAAAACAGCTAGAAAGAATGGAGAGTCGGCTGGAATTAAATCTAGACAGCGCAACTAGACTTCCAGTGAAGGGCGTACAAGGTAGTGCTGCCAAAGGTTTTGAGTTACTCGCCGCAGATGCCGCTTCAGCTGCGCACATCGAGAGGCTTCATGCCAAGCTTCGTCTTCACAACATTTGGCTTTGGACAAAAGGCTCTTTTGAGCCGCATCTTGGGATCAGGAATAAAACTGAACACGCTTGGGCTGAATATATGAACACCGTCTCCACGCATGGATTCGAAAAAGCATGTTCAGGAGATCCGAAGACAATGGGTGTTTTAGATTGGATTTGTGGAAAGTAACTGGCAAGGTGCGAGGGTGAAGGACGGAAACAAGGACACCCACAATTCCCACTCGGAGAGTCCGATGAAACGTGGATGACGGCTGCGGAAGGCGATGTCTGACAGGAAAGCGGTCGATGCTGTGCAGGGAGTCTCTGGATGGTGGGTGTCCCATCGGTCTTCAACTCACTGGCACACCGTCCGGACAAGGCCGCAGGCCGCATCGTGCGACGACGCGGCCTGCATCCCTGGTGCGCCTGGAGTGTCCGGGCGCTGGACAGCCGGTTCAGGGCATCGCGACGAAGACGACGTCGCGGAAGTAATGGCTGTTGTTCCAGCTGCGCGTCGGCATCGCGCCGGGCGGGCCGAAGAGGCCGGCGCCGGCGCCGGATGTCCTGATCCCGCCGAAGACCGGGACACCCACTTTTTCACGCAGAAAAACAACGCAGAAAAACAAGGACATCCATAATTAATCGTTGAAATCGGATGAGTCTGAATGAGCCGCCGTTTCCGCGCGTGAGCCGCCGATATTCGCCGCTGCGGTCGAGGTATCGCCCACGGCGGACCCTCCCTGGCGGGCTTCGTGGTGTTGCATGCGCTGCTTCAGCCCAATCGCTCAGCCAATCTCAGCCCCTTCATCCATCGCTGACCGATCCGCTGAACGGAAACAAGGACACCCACAATTCCCGCTCGGAGAGTCCGATGAAGCGTTGAACGGAAACAAGGACACCCACAATTCCCGCTCGGAGAGTCCGATGAAGCGTGGATGACGGCTGCGGAAGGCGATGTCTGACAGGAAAGCGGTCGATGCTGTGCAGGGAGTCTCTGGATGGTGGGTGTCCCATCGGTCTTCAACTCACTGGCACACCGTCCGGACAAGGCCGCAGGCCGCATCGTGCGACGACGCGGCCTGCATCCCTGGTGCGCCTGGAGTGTCCGGGCGCTGGACAGCCGGTTCAGGGCATCGCGACGAAGACGACGTCGCGGAAGTAATGGCTGTTGTTCCAGCTGCGCGTCGGCATCGCGCCGGGCGGGCCGAAGAGGCCGGCGCCGGCGCCGGATGTCCTGATCCCGCCGCTGCCGATCACATCGGCGGCCCCGCCGATCGCGATACTGTAGGGTCCGCTGCTGGTGACCGACACCACGTAGTCCCGCCCCGCCTCGACGCGCAGGGCAGTGGGCAGTTCGACCTGATGCCAGCCCGTGGCCGGCAGGCCCTCCAGCGAGGGGAAGGTGGTTTCCGCCAGCAGCGCGCCGTCGGAGGCGTAGACCTTCGCCTGCGGCGTTTCGGCCGCGGACAACCGGGTGGGGCGCCAGAACCGTACCGCGGTGATGTAGCCGTTGACGGCCGGGCGGATACGCGTGCCGAGTTCGTACGGCACGCCGTCGTCGGAACCGGCGGGGTCGGCGGGGGTCTGTGCCGAGAAGATGGTCTGCGTATCGAAACTGCCGACGATCTGCAGGCCGTTCAGCACGCCGACAAAGTACTGCAGCGTGAGCCGGCCCTGGCCATCGGATTTCGCGTTGACCAGCGCGTAGTCGCGGCCGCTGGTCAAGCGCACCGCACCGGGCTTGGCGTCGGAGCCGTCGGTGGCGTAGAAGGTGGACACGAACGCACCGCCGGTGCGGCTGCCGAAGGTGAAGTTGGAGCCGACCGGCCGCGCCGGGTCGGGCGAACGGCCGTAGGCCGCCACAAGATAGTGGGTGTTCGGCAACAGGCCGGACACGGTGACCGAACCGCCGATGAAGCCCGGAGCGGGTGAGGCGCCATCCTGCATCAGGGCGACCGCCTCACTGGGCACGATGCTGCTGCCGGGGATATTCACCGCGACCGACAGGGTGTTGAAGCTGATCGACACGCCGGTGCGGGTGCTGCCATCGGAGAGCAGCAGACTGCCGGAGCTGCGGGGGTCGGTGCTCTGCACCGGCGCGACCACGCCGTTCCAGAACGATCGCGGCGTGCTCGTCTGGCTGTTGCCATTGAGGTCGAGAAACGCGCCCTTTCCGGAAAATGTGGGCGATGTGCGCGTGTTGACGTCGATATTGATGACGTCGACGGCTTGTGCTTGCGCGCACAGGGCGAGGCCGGTGCAGAGCAGCAGTGTGCGGAGACCGCGCGTCTGCAGTGAGTGGGAAACGCTCATGATGGGTCCTTGATGAAGATCGGGGGAATGCGGAGCGGGTCGCGGTTGGACACGGTCCGAACATTCATTCTGCGCGGCCCATCGCCGACGAATGGCAACGATTCGGTCCTTGATCGCGACGATATCGCCATCTTGCTGAGGAGCAGGAAGGAAAGGCGATGACTGTCACGGAAATGCACGGGGGAATGAACGAGGACACCCACGATTCCAGCTCGAAAGGCCGGCTTGAGCCCGCCCTGCGCATCTCGGCAATTCTTGCGTTGTCTTGGGACCGGCCTTGGCCCGCCGAAACGAGGCGATGTGGATGAGGGCGTCGAATGTGTCAGCTGCACAAGCGATGGGTGTCCTTCGTTCTGTCCTTCGTTCTTCCGTTCTTGTCTTCGATCACATTTTCGCGGCGCCTATGACCGCGTCGGTAATATCTTCGTGCCTCGATGGCATGCGCATCATGAGATCGTGATCAGATCATGATCGATTGATGAGAGATTGATGACTCCTTTGCATGAAATTCGCAGGCGGCTGGACTAGGTTGACCCCACGGTTGGTCGATACAGGCGCCGTGGCGCCGGGCAGACTGGCCTGAATCAGTAACGGAAACAGCGAGTGCGCCCACGGCAGTCAGGTGTCGGCCGGCAGGGTGGGGGCGCAGCCCCGTTTCCACATCAGTCAGTCTTCAATCGATCAATACGGAGTGTTGAGACATGAGCCCAGGCATGAAGCGTGGCCGATGCACCGCCGGCCTGTTGACCACTGGTCGGATCTACGCCTCTGCGCCGGCCGCTTCGACCTGGAGCTTGCTGACCCTGGGCGGGCGTGAAGGACGGCTGTCTGACCAACCAACCCGAGAGGCATCCCGCTTCTGACACGCTGCGTTCTGCCGTCTTATGGCCGGCTTTGACGCAGGTGCTCGGCGACTCGGAACGGCAATGCAGATGCAGCCAGCGCTGGCTGCAATCAGAGAATCCGGTGCCACCGACCGGGATGAGGGGGGGGTCGGCGTGCGTATCGAGCACTGCGTGTCGAGTACAGCCGCCTGGTTCGTCTCAGTCAGGCTGCGAAGTCGAATCGCGAGGAAGCACGCTCCGGCGACGCATGCTTTGGTAATGGAACCATGATCCATCAGCGTTATCTGCCGACGCTTCGCTGAAGAAAGCCGACCGATACGCCTTCGTCGATTCTTGATGTCGGCGTCCCGTGATGTGGTGTGACGCCGATCGTCCCAATCGCCATGCCTGCGCTCAGGTGGAGTCGCCAGCCGCCGGGTCGCTGTGCTGGAAGTCCGCAGTCCATGCAACCGGACGCGACACAAGAAGAGCCATTAAAAAAGTTCATGACATTTCCTGTTGGAAAAGGAGGAAAAGACGAATTTCTAACGCATCTCAAGTCTCGTTGTCGCGAATGGCGTCATCACGGAATCGGCATGGTTCCGCCAGAAAAACGCTCTGTACATCAATCGGGTGAACCACTCCGATTGAAGCCAGCTACTCCAACACAAAGGATCGGTGTCATGTTGAATGTCAAGAGCAATATCCTGCGTCCTGTACTCGTCGGTGTGTGCATCGCCTGTACTGCAGGCGTGATGCTGAGTGCCTCGGCTGCCGACACGCTTGTCGTCAATCAGGTCATGAAGCGCAGCCAGCACCTCGAATCCGCCAATGGCGAGTATCGCCTCGAATTCCAGCCGGACGGCAATGTGGTGATCCGTCGCAAGTCCGACCAAGCGGTGACCTGGAGTTCGAAATCGGAGAATTCAAGCGCCGATCGGCTTGTTCTTGGCCCGAACGGCAATCTGTCGGTGCGCGGTTGGGGCCGTTCCCCCGCGTGGGAATCCGGGACGCGCAACAGCAGGGTCAGCCGCATGACGCTGCAGAACGACGGCAACCTGGTGATGTTCGACACCATGAACGAACAGATCTGGGAGACCGGAACTCAAAAGGCTGGAGATGTATCGGCACTGGCGACGAACGTGACATTCGTATCGGCCTCATCTGCATTCTTGAAAAGCTCGACCAGCACGATGTCGATCGCGCGGCCGACGAGTGTCTCGGCAGGTGACGTGTTGTACCTGGCGGTCGTGGTCGGCCCGAATGGTGGTCTGGTACCGACGTCGGCGGGTAGCGGCTGGACTCTCATAAAAAGATGCACGGTGAACACCAACACCGACACGACATGTTCGACCAATGGAGACGATCTGGGTATCGCTTTGTACAAAAGAACGGCTGCCGCCAGCGACCCGGCGAACTTCACGATCAACAAGGCGCCCAACTACACCACGCTTGCCGCCATCATCGCCATGAGAGGTGCCGCCAGCAACTCCGCAGTGTCTACCTTTTTCGATAACGGCTCCGGTACTCTGGAATTCAAGACGACATGCAAGGGCTTTACCGGAACGGCCGGCAGCCAGAACGTCTGCATCATGGCGCACGACGACTCCCAGCCGTTCTTGACTCCGACCAATTGGACGCGCAGAAGACAAGTGTTTTCAGACGATAGCGGGCTGCTGATCTTCACGAGATCAGGCGCAACCACCGTCGGAGACACCACTTTCAACTACGATGGTGACGCTTCCACAGATCTTGGGAATGCGATCAATTTCAGCATTCAAATCAGGCCGTAACCGCTGTGCCGCTAGGTTCGGCTTCACTTCCGTGGAGGGGTGAAGCCGGACCCGCCAGCATAGAGAGCGAACAAGAGCGAACAAGGACACCCATAATTCCGGTTAACAAGGACACCCACAATTCCCGCTCGCAAACAAGGACACCCATATTTACGGTTGAGAGCCTTCGTGACAACAGAAGACGTCGATTTCAACCGCCGTTGTCCGACACCTGGTAGCTTTTGCCGAAAGCCGTCCGCGCGAATTCCTCCCTTTCGGGCCTCGCGGGTCCTGTGCCCGGATGTCAGCTCAACGTTTCGGCGAATCTCAGCCCCTTCAGCCACCGTTGCCCGATCCGCATCGCCAGTTCGATCAACTGCTCTGCGCTGCCGATCGCGCGCCAATACCCGCTGCCCACGCCGCGGACACGGCTCGTCCAGCGCTCCGGGCCAAGATCGATTCCGCGCAGGCAGGTTGGGGCGTCGTCGGTGATCCGGCCGCGCTTGCCTGGAGCGAGCTGTCGCCCGGTCCAATCCAGTAGCTGCAGATAATCGGCAGTGCTGATCGCCAACGGCGGCTGCAGCACGCCCAGGATCGGTCCGAGCGCCGTGTTCAGGGTCCGGTTTGTCTGCGTGGCCTGCGTCATGCGCGCGGCCGCGCTGGTGTGCGCGGAGTCATCAAGTCCGTCCGCGATGCCGGCGCGGATCGGGTTCAGGTCCACATAGGCCATTGCCGCCAACAGTGCGCGCTCGTCGCACAGCCGCTGGGCCTTGAACCGGCCCTCCCAGAACCGGCCCTTGCAACCGTCCTCGCGATTGGCTCGTCGAGCGATGGGCTCGGCGAGGCAGCGCATCAGCCACGACAGATCGCAGAGCCTGCCGCGAATCACGCGCAGGCGCTCGCTGTCGTCCAGCAACTTCCGGTACTTGGCTTCGACGGCCTCATGCGAGCCTTGCCGCGGCGGGAACAGGCGTACCCAGCGAGCGGCGACCTCGGCCTCGCACCAGCCCGCCGCCACGTCCGGCGCCAACTGCACGACCAGGTGCAGGTGATTGCTCATGACCGCATAGGCGTGGATCGAGATCGCGAAACACTTGGCAAGCAGGCCGAGTCGATGTTCGACCCATGTTTTGCGATGCTCGAACGACGTGCCGGTGTAGCGATCAACCCCGCAGAGAAACGCGCGGCGCACACAGCGCTGGACGCAGTGGTAGCGCCCGTCGACACCGGGTGGAACGAGCTG